>Ga0315914_1006012_pt1 | contig 17423 bp, 13 predicted proteins | sample MpolenodulesMG_FD_203920 | JGI IMG/M metagenome (GOLD analysis project Ga0315914, IMG submission 203920) | Medicago polymorpha root nodule microbial communities from Los Angeles, California, United States - elongated nodules | ecosystem: Host-associated > Plants > Roots > Nodule | place: USA...
GAGAATTGGGGATTGTTAAGTTTGTCTCATGAGCCGAATGAGAGGACGTAACAATACTAGGCGAACCCCACCCACCTTGTTTTCACTCTTTTTTATATCATTTCCAAGATTCTCTTTCACAACGACTGAATCATTCTCCACCGTTTGATTCACATGTACTACCTAGCTAGCACCATGTTCAAATTTAATATCATGATTGATTAGATGGTTAACACAATATATATTATTAATCATCAACTAAATAGAATTAATCACTAGACCAGAAAAGAAAAAAAATAGAATTAATCACAATTTTGAACTTCCTTAACTATAATTTTCAAGTATATATTACAACACAAGTTATGGTTAATGAATATATATATATATATATATATATATATATATTAACGGTTAAATAAGTTTTTTACCCTTAAAAAATTTCAGCAAGTTTTGATCCCCAAATATTTTCTGTTGTGACTTTTCGTCCATGTTTTTCAGTAAGAAATCTTTCGTGCAAAAGTTTAAGTTTTTTCAACATGACATGAATTACATATGAATTTTTAAGTTTTTAACATTTAAAAGTTCATCCTTAAAAAAAAAACATTTGAATGTTCATATTTAATTTATAATTTTTTAAAAAAATCTAAATTTTTGAGTGAGACTATATAACAATATTTTAAATATTTATGTAAAAAATTATTCTAACATGCCAAGAGTACACATGAATTAACTTAAAAACAAGGACCAAACATTGTGACGAAAAATATTTAGAGCATCAAAACTTGTTGAAATGTTTAGATGAACTAAAACAAAATTTGAGATTTTTATATGGACAAAAAAAACTTATTTAATTGTTATATTTTTTATAGGGACAAAATTCATTATTTAATTGTATATTCCACTTGAAAATTATGTAACTTTGATGTGTCTAATCTGGTTCTTAGGGGAAAGGGACTCTATTGATCCGGAGTTCAACTGAAATATAAGTAAAATCTGACAAAAAGTTATTATACACAAGAATCAAACGCAAGTTTTTCTGAACAATCTATCATTCAATGGATCTTATTAACCACTTGATCCCAACAGTTTGGTTGAAAATTATATAAATTTGAAAGTGTAAACAATTAGAGACAAAACTCCAAAATATAGCTTCAAATAAAAAATTTAAATAAAAAATCAATTATATTCGAGAATAAACAAACATATTTAAATCAATTTTAGAATCAATTAACTATTTTAAAAGTGGAAACCAAACATATACTTTGGGTTTAGTTCATGACAAAATATTATTTATGTTGGAACAAAATGTGTTTAACATTACCCTTTGAGTTTTGATGATAACAAGGTATTAAAAAATTTGTCAATTGGATATGCTAATATTTGTTCAAGTATGCAGGACCATAGATAAAAATTTAGTGTCTCCTTAAAGCATAGGTTCTGGAAGAACAAATAAGAGCAATGGAATCAACAAGTAGGAAGCTTGAAGCATCTGAAGAAAAGAGGTTCTGAAGACAAAGTGCTTCTGAAGTGCTGACGTCATCAGAAGCAAGATCACCAGAATCAGTTTTCATCAGAAGATCTGAAGATCATCAGGAGCTGAGAAAATTGAAGCTTTAAAGGCTGTTCAAATGATTTAATCCCGCCTATCATTGCAAAAGACTTAAAGAATGAAGCAACGACTAATTCAAATGGATTTGAAGGCATTGGATGCTTTTTCGTTGGAGAGAGTTGAAAAATGACAATTGTACAAAGTGTACAACCACTATCTCCACTACTTTGATTTGTGTCTGCAACAGGACAAGAAAAACAACTATGCCTGCACCAGTGTTCCTCCAGACTTGGAATGGATTTGAAATTGATCCTTCATAGGACAATAACCATATCATGCAAAAGATCATTAGTGATTTTATCAAACTTCACACGACTCTTTTTGATGTGTTGGCAATTCACAACGTCTCTTTTACACTTCTATATAAAGGAGTAAAGACTTAGAGAATGACAAGACTCAAGAATAACAATTTACAAGTGCCAAAACTCTGCTGAAATTGTTCTGCATCAAAAGTTCACTTAGAATTTCTTATCAAAGTTCATATCTTAGAAATTCTAGAGTCTTAAAGAGTCTGTATCTGATTTGTATTATGAACACCACTATTCTATATCAAGTGTTCAACCTCAAACAAATTTATTTGCAGTTCTGTTTGAATAGAAGTCTCTTGCTTGTGTGCTTGAGCAGAGGAAGTCTCTTGATTTAGTTCAGGAGAATAGGAAATCTCTTGCAGTTGTGTTTGAGTAATTTGAAGTCTCTTGCTAGTTGTGGTAGTGAGCAGTTGTAATCAAATATTACTTTTTTAGTGAACTCTCCTTGGAAGTGCAAGGGGGACATGACTACTTCTGGTTTGTGGAAGGAACATGTATAATTGTTTTGTGTCTTTCTTCTCTCCCCCTCTCTCTCTGTTTTATCCTCTACATTTAGATTCTGATTATCACTTCAAAAGCTGAACTCTATCTGCTTCTGATCAGTGACTTCAGTAGAAGAAAACGAAGAAAAAGAAAACACAATTCAACCCCCCTCTTATTGTGTTTTCCCACCTTCAATTTTGAGTTAATTTTATAAAATTATTTCCGGCTAAATTGAATGTAAAATGATTCGTATATACAATATATGTAAAATTGAATTGAATACTCCCTCCGTCCCATAATAACTCTCATTATAACTGAGTCATTTGCAAAAAAATAAAAATTGACATATGTCACTTTTTAATACAATATTAATTATTATTTTTCCAATTATAACATTAATTAATACTATTTTCACAACTCTCAATTCAATATATTTTACTTTGCATTTATGATAAAGAAGAATGCACCAATAGTTGATAAGGACACTCAAACCTATTTTTCTCTCTTTTTCACTTATACACTTTTTCTTAATAAGTCTAAAATGAGCCAAAAACTCAGTTAAAATGAGACGGCGGGAGTAATCAATATTTTAATAAGAAAAATCAAATCTTGAATAAAAAACTCAATTCTACAAAATACTTAGTTTTGGAGGCAAGAAATACTTAAATAATCATACATATCAAAATTAATTCTGCATCTCTAAAATCAATTTTTTCGTCAAACCAATGTAACCAAGAATACACTATTGTCTGTTGTTACCCTTGTCAAGATCGGGTGCCCTGATACCGTCTAGTTTGTCCTTCATGGTTTGTGAAATGTCTGTACCTAGTTTAGGCAAACATTACGATAAGGAAACTGTACTAATCCTCTGGCTAATTTTGGCCATGAATCCACCTTTGATTTCTTGAATTCTAACCCAGCCTTTCTCCTCCTTTACCTTCGCATTCTGTGTGGTAGAATGTGGTGGGAGATAAACTGGCGATACTAAATTTACAAAAAAATTCCCAAACAATCCCTAAAATAAATGAATTCCCATACAAAATTATTTTCACCTATAAGGCAGCCAAATACCGCAACAGCAACAGCAATAAACTACTTGAAAATATTTCTTGCAAACATTTGCCGACTAGAAAGAACACTTAACAATAAAATCTCAACTACTTTTTTCTCTCTCTCGTAGATTTCTTTGAGGAAAGTAATCAGATAGTGTCAAACACTAGATGCGAGCAACTCTCTCAACTGAGATTTAAACTTTGATTTGCAACGTTGTGGAAGTCTAACTTCTTCCATTAGACTCAACCTCACTTAGAAATGTTCAAGTACTTTTTGTCAGGAAGTTATAAACACCACCTTAAGGGAAGAGATTCCACAATCTCTAGCATTGTCAATTGAGTTAAGTTTAACAGACAAAATCTCAACTACTTTATTTCTTTGTATATGTATGCCTGACTTTTTTTGTCTGTGCTAATCTAGTTCCTGCAAAAACATATCAAAAGAAAGTATGCATAAGCAACATAATCTTTTAAACTTTATTCGAGAGTTTCGAAGAACATGGAGGGAAAAAATCTGAGGGTAAAAGGAGTAAAGGAAAATAATGTTTGGACTACATAGAATTTTCTTAGACACTTACTAGCAAAATGTTTAATGTGAGGATTCGCAGCATCGAAAAATTAGAGGTACTGTAACAATATAAATATGGAAATAGACAGAAGAGTGGGCAATTATAAGCTAACAGAGTATTCGGTGCACAAGTTTGATTCTAATTTTCGAGGAGACACAATTTTAAGAAGTGTAAAATTAATTTTTCTTATGTTTGGTTTCACTTTTAAAGTCAAAATTGATTCTAGATTTGTAAAATTGAGTATGACAGGATGTTTTCGAACATAATTGATTTTGCTTTCAAAATTAAATCTATTTGAATCAAGGATTTTTAACTTTTAATTTAGAGCTAATTTTTACACACAATTTAAAGACTCACTTTTACACTAAAGTATTCAAATACAAATCATTTTATCTTCAACTTACTTTTAGTCAGAATCAATTTACTTAAAATCAACTTTTGTCATTGCACAACCAAACATACACTTTGGCATGTTTGATTACTCTCAAATGGAATTAATTTTAACTCTAATTCTAATTTAAAGTTTGAAAATGAAGTTTTTTTACATGTGTCAAGAGAGTTTATAGTTCTACATTGGATGGAAGAGTAGAAATCAAACAACATATCAGTGTGATGACCCATAACTTAATGTCATTATATTTCGGGTGAAAACATGGTTTTCAAAACTCACTCGTGTGGTTAATCTAGCCCAATGTGTTGATTCATCAAATCAAGTAATTTAGTTCATGTGGTTAATGATCACCTCTTAGGACGAATCGTTTACGAGAACCCAAGTTCGATTTTTGATGAAAACAATTTTTTGTCAGACTTTACTTACCTCTTAATCAAACTCCAGATTACAAGGGCCCTCTTCCCAAGGAACCGTAGAGTTAAGACAAAAAAAAATGAAGTGTTCAACAATGGTATAAGAGTCTGGTTCAACTTAGTGGGAGGAGCGGAAGTGGTTTTGGTGTTGGATGAAAGACATAGAGAGTCTCACATTTGAGGAGAGATTATTGGATATGTCAAGAGTAAGTTAGAAGTCTTTTGTTGGATGAAAAAATAAATATTTAGCAAACATACTCCCTCCGGTCTCAAATGTAAGAAACAAAAAAATAAAAATTGGTGGTCTCAAATATAAGAAAAAATATAGTAAAATGAACCTATTAAATGCCACAATTTCAAGTTTACCCTCATTAAACCCACCTCATTAATGTCTTTACTATTTCAAGAGAAGGGTAAAATTAGAAAAGTATCATTTTTTATAATGACTTAAATGTGGTCAATCCCCTTTTTTAATATGTGTGTATTTTTTTTGTTTCTTACAGGGAGTATACTTCATCCGTCTCAAAATAATAGTCGTTTAAGGTTTGTACACGACTTTTAACGAAATGATTAATTGTGTTGGTTTCAATGATAAAATTAGTATTATTTATTAAAATACACTTATTAATTATAGTGAAGTAGTTTAGTTTGATGAAATTCAATAAAAAAATGTATGATAGTGGAAAAAAATGTTGCATTGATATTCTAAATTGACAATTATTTTGAGACGGTGAAAGTGAATGAGAAGGCTGGTATATTTAATATATTAAGTCTTTGAGTGAAAATGTGATCTTCAATGACGAGATAACAACAACTTAATTCTTAAATTAGTTAAAACAACATATATAAGCAAATAATATATAGCACGACTGAGACCAAATTATCAAACAGACCTTTTTGTTTCCTATCCCGGCAGAAACCGCTTCCACAACAACATTGAAATGCTTCAATAGGATGGGTATGGTCATCAAAGTCAATGCCATAATCCTGCAAATAATTTCACACATCTTGAACTCAAACGACCTCACATAAACTTTAGATGAATGCAAAGTTAAAAATGTTTGGTACACTATCATCTTCGTCTAGAGACCTAAGAATTGAGAATCTTGGCTACTTTTAGACGCCTGTGTTTTGTGCATTGATTATGTTATTTCAACAACAAAAACTGACCAACTTTTACAACAATTATTTAAGTGATTAGCACAGTATTTTTTTAAGAAAAATTGGAAGAGGAAAGATTAACCACGATTTTCAGGTGTTAAATTCTAGTGTGGTTGAACACGTAAAATGAGTGGTTAACCATGTCCAAATTTGTTTGTACAAATTTGTGAATAATGAAGTTACAATGGTGCCTAATGATTTTCACATTTGTTATACCGTATATCCATTAACCATTTACATAACATAATTAACTACATTTAAATTGTGTGGGTCACTTCAAAACTTATCGTCGTGATAGTTGTGTAAATTTGTTTGTACAAAAATAATTTATCTTTGTGTATTGAGTATAGCATTACCACACTGGCATATAGGATGTTAGAAAATTGCTGTTCATACATTTGATAGGATTGAAAAACACATGTAAAAGACGATCTGCCGAGGAAGTAAACCGGCTACAGTGAGGAAACTTCTGCAGTTAATTGCCGAGGAAAACTTCGGCAGTTAACTATCGAGGAACTTAAAACTTGAAATTAAATAAGGAAATACGCCTAAGTTTTCCCTTAATTAAATTTAATTTCTTTAATACGAAAATATTTGTAATTAATTTTATTGATGTCTATCATTATTTATAGGTTTGACTAACCTGTTATTACTTTATAATATTTTAAATATTATTCATCCCTTTTTCAAATAATTATATAGGAAATTATGAATGGTATGACAAATTTTTACGAAGTGCAAAACGGTAGGCTTTCCATTATATTTTCTGAATAAAAATGTAGATTAATATAAACAAATATAAATAGAACACCCTAATAAAAAAAAATTCTCAATCTTGACCAATATATATTCTTAATAGTGCTCTTGCTTCATGGCAGTAAACTAACGGTGGAGTCGGCAATATTATGAAAAAAAGATTCCAGAAAGCAATTTCATTGTGTTATATAAACATATATTTTAAAAAATTAATTGAAGAAAATGTGAGTTAGTGACAAGATTGGTAAAAAGATGATTGAATTTATGCCGCTAGAAGTTGAAAATGTTTATAGGATAAAAATATTCAGCTTCCTCCCTCAAAAAAAATATTCAGATGTTTATAGGATAAAAATATTCAGCTTCCTCCCTCAAAAAAAATATTAAGCTTCTGCTAATTCATCGACAAATTTGAATATCATTTATAATTTGTCATATAATTATTTGAAAAAGAGATGAATAATATCTGAAATATTATAAAGTAATAATATGTTAGTCAAACCTATAAATAATGATAGACATCAATGAAATTAATTACAAATATTTCCTTATTAAAGAATTAAATTTAATTATGGAAAAACTTAGGTGTATTTCCTTATTTAATTTCAAGTTTTAAGTTCCTCAGTAGTTAACTGCCAAAGTTTTCCTCGGCAATTAACTGCAGAAGTTTCTTCGGCAGTTAACTGCAGCCAGTTTACTTCCTCGACACATGTGTTTTTCAGCCCTATCAAATGTGTGAACAACAATTTTCAAGATGTTATATATAGAAAATGTGAGAAATTGTGGTTTCATTTTGGGGTAATAGTCACTTTAGTCTCTGAATGTGTAATGATTAGTCACAATAGTCTCTCAATGTATCAAAATTCTAAAATAGTTTATGATTGCACTCTGTTAGTCAAAATAGTCTCTGATGCTCACAATAACTCTTTTCATACATGGACTGAAATGACAATAAATAAATACTTATAAGGACCGATATGACAATAAGTAAGTATATTAGGACTAACATGACTATTAATGAAACGTTTTAACTTCAATGACTATTTTTACCAAAGAGAGTCTTATACACACTAAGAGGAATGTGGAGGATGACATGGGCCAGGCGTTGTCTAATGTGAAAAAATAGGTCCAAGATTGGGCAAGTATACTAGAGGAGGGAGGCACAAACATCATTAAGAAGGAGCTGAGCTAGCAAGGGGAACTATTGGAATGTAGGTAAGATAAGGTATGTGTAAGGGGATGGGAGATAAAATCATCATGGAATTTAGTTATAGTAAGAGAGTAATATCAGCTAATACACAATATTTACTACACAAATACACGGTCAAAAGGATGCTTTATAGATCACAATTTGAATGCAACTATTTAAAAACAAATAAGAAACAAATGATATGTATTGTTCTAAGGAACTTACCCATGTCAACTCCTCGTATGCACTCACATCTTTGTTTGTAAAGAGGGCAAGCTGCAGACAAGGACGAAAATACACTATAAAAATTCATTCTCAAAAGTTAACCTTCACTGTTCTCCATTGATTTAAGTACACACATTAATTAATGAATTAATTAATATGTTAAAATAAAAACCTATGACTACCAAATTCTCACATGATAATAGTGGCGGTCAGGTGTCTCCACTTCAACAGGAATGTCTATTAGATTTGCATCGAAGCATCTGAAATCAAGAACATATATGCAATAAAACACAACAGCAAAAGCGCAAAGGTGTTAGAAATAACAGAGAAAAGAATATTGGCTGTAAGGAAAAACATACAAGATGAATGCAAAACGGTACAAGTGATGGGCTTCAATCAATCTTGTGTGAAAAATAAAGTAAAAAGAAAAATATGGTAGACTTTACATAAACGCAACAACAATAATCAATCATAATGCAAGAAATTGGATGATCATCTCCTTTACTTTTCTCTACATCTTTCTCCTCACTCTTTATCTTTCTCTTAATCTGGTTTCCTCTCTTGATTATTTTATTATTTTTTAATGAAGAGAGAGAGAGAGAAGGAGACTAAGGATAGAAGTGAAGAGAAAAAGTGAAGGAGATGATCCAAACCCAAAAAAGAAATAGTTGCACTTAATTGGAAAAAGTAAACAATTAACACTCTTTCATCCCTGAAGATTTTGATCCAAAATGATCAGGATAGCATCCTAGGTCAATTTCAGCGCCACAGTAATTGGACTTAAATGATTTTAGCCTTAAGTGATTGAGTTGGCTAATTCAGGCCAAAAACCTTTGAGGCTATTCAATTTCATCCCAATTAGAAATATATTATTGAAATTTGAAAAGCACCTATGATTGATGAATCTTGCAACATTCCCATTATGTGTTGCATCCAAGCATAATGCCTCTTCATCCTTTAATCCCACTTCCGATCCCCAGTCTGCATCAAGTGTTACAGGATATGCATGTCTATCATTGCCGGCACTACACAAAATCCTGTCATATAATTCTGAATTGGTTAAAATCTCCCCTGCATATTCACAGACAAAGGATCCCTTGGGCAAAATCTTCTAGTGTTCTAACGCCCCAGTGTGGAAATCGGGTAGTGCAACGAGTTTTAAGCTGTAAATTGCAGGTGTTCTTGATTCAATCCACACTGCATGTCACACCCATATTTCCTCTAGTACTCCTTTATAAACTTCCTAACCAGATGTCCCTTGTATGGTTCAGGTTTGGTCTCATTCTTAGTCCTCTCAATTGGGCACTCTTTACAATACACATAATGACGATGCTGGGGTTCCTTTACCATAGACATGCAATCTGTTAAAAACTTTTCACTCAGCAAACCTTGTGAAGTGTAAGCAAACTCTCCACCAGTTTCTTGAGAGCATGCACAAGGAACTGACAAACAAGGAAAAACAGCCGCCTGAACAATCGGAGCAGCAATCCTCATCCGCAATCCGAGCAAGTGAAATATTAACATTTGCACTTTCATACATTGTGTTACATGGAATGTAATTAAATTTTGGAAAATCCTCACTGTTGATTTCGTCTAATAATGATACTTTAATCTTGTTCTGATCACTTGACATATTTTTCCTCTGAATAGAAGGATGGCTAGGTCCATCAATTGGATCTTTACAACGACCTTCAGATGATGCTGCCCCAGGATAAATCTTTCTATCTCTAGCAGCCATGAATGCCTGCGAATTGGCTGTGAGCTTCATATCTTGCCTGGAAATTTGAGAGGGTTTCATAGTTTCCTGTTTAAAAGTCTTGGGTGGTATGCCAGTGTCTTCTACAGACAACACTTGTCTTGAGTTGTCAGCTAACAAAACCTGGTTGTCTATATCTACCAAGTAAAGTTTCTGTTTAGGTTTCTCTCCATCATGACAAGCTTTTCTCTTATGTTCTTCTTACTTTTAGAAAGAATATAATTAGGTGTCAGAAAGAAAAAAAAAACTGATCAACATAGACTCAAGATAGATAGTTGATAAAAAACAGAGGATTCAGGCACATGAAAATAAATGATGGCTACTATGAGTTTTTCTCCATTTTCGAATATACTTCTTCTTCTCTTTAATTCCGGGATCCTATCAAACACAAAGTTTATATGGTATAAAAATATCAAGTACATAATAGTTTACACATTGTGTGTGTCCTAACAGTGAAGCTAGTATGAATAAAAAATACTACTAGAATCAACAACATTCTTAATCAAGTGAAAGGGAGTGAAATAATGACAAAATTAAGATGATAAGATTTTGGAGTGAAAGTAACTGATGAAGATGAAAGGGATTTAAAGTTGGTGTTTTACCCAATTTTGATTTAGGATTACAAAATAAAATAATAATAAATGATCAATGATTGGCTATAGGATTAACTTCACCAAAAAAGTCATTTTCATGACTTCACAGTATAATTTTCCCTAAAACAATTCAATAAATAAATTTTGTTTTTTTTAAGGGAGTAAATGAATCTTGTTAATAACTTTGCATCAATATTATATTTTAAAAATATTTTTTTAAACAATTTGTTTTTGACAAAAAGATTTATTTTTTTAATCATGATTATCTCATTTACAACATTTTCTTTCTAATTTGAATGGTGGGGGCTAGACGTGTAAGCGGTTCGGACAAAACCGTCGAAACCGAAAGTCTAAACTGAACAAAACTGAAAAAATATCCGATTTTGTCTGGTTCGATTCAAAACCGAATCGAATCAATCTAAACCAACCTTGTTTGGTTCGGTTTTTGGTTTTTCATTTAGAGATCTAAAGAACCGATGAACCGAACCGATGGTAACTTCACTCTCCATTTTACTAATATTATCCTTCCTCACACATGTATGATCATCGATGGTTGAAATATTTGAGTTTGATGAATGGATCTTGGATGTATAAAATATAGAGAACATGAAAAAACACAATATGAAATACAAAGTTTCATGAAATGTTTTTTTGTATGATGTATATTGTATGTATGAAATACAAATTTGTGAGAATATGATTTTTTTTTAATTGTATTTTCAAATCTACCGATCCAAACCGATTTGTTAGGTCCGGTTCCTTTTTTGAAAAAGAGTGAAAACCGAAGCAACGAATATTTCATTAGTTCAGACATTTTTTTGACTGAAAACCGGTACAAACTGAACCGTTACACCCCTGGTGGGGGCTTCAAGTGAGATAGGAAAAGAAAATCTCTATAGAATGTTTATTGTCCATCAACAACTCTTTTCCATTAGTGGGACTAATTAGTTGAGTCTTTTTTTTTCTTTCTTCAAGTAGTTTAGTGACTATAAATTTACATTATAAGGTGAATAAGTGTTATGTTCCGGGTTTAAACCCGACTCTTGTGTATATTATGCAATGTATCTATCAACTGAGTTAAGTTCACACGATTAATTAGATCTCTATTTGCAAAAACAATCCGTTAAAAATGTTGGTAGAATTGTAACCAAAAAAATTGCTCAAAGAACTTCCTTCTAGAACATATAACGAGTACCAAAGGATTTACCAAAAGACAATTGCTTTTGTGACATTCAGAAGTTCTTAACAACACGAGTAAATTACTAAAATACTCCAAGTGGGAGTTAACTACCATTAGGTTATAACTAGAAACCCAGTGGCAGTTAACTGCCGTCGGGTTTTTTTGTCTTTTACTTGTGTTCCTAGGATATTTTGAATGTCAGAAAAGCAACACTCGTACCAAAATAATGGTAGTTCATGAAATGGGCCTCCATATCCATAAATATGACAATTGCTTTTCTGACTTTCATTACTTCCTAAAAACACAAGTAAAAGACTAAAATACCTCCAGCGGTAGTTAACTACCGCTGGCTTATAACTAACAAATACGCCGGCAGTTAACTGCCGTTGGGTTTGTTAGTCATTTACTTGTGTTACTAAGACACAATGAATGTCAAAAAAGCAATCTTCCATAAATATACCCTAGGTATAACGATGGTTGGTCAATATGCATCTTAAAATTGTTCACATTTTCTTTTATAAAAAAAAGAAAAGAAAAAAAACTGATTGAAAGTTATGACTCGATTGAAGTTTACACAAAAAAATCGATTGAAACTTACAACCGACCAATTGAACAATTTGAGACGCCTATTATACAACCGTGGGTATAATTGTCAAGCAACTATGACTATTCCAAACCATTTGGTGACAATGAGACGTCTTTTAATTGCCGGAGATGTTAGGTTGCCAATTCATTCCTATGAAACCTAACACTTTTTAAAATTCAACTCTCATACTCTCTTTGAATCTAAATAATTTAATTTGAATCAAACCTCCATCAATTTAAGCTCTAAACTACTACTGTCACTCCAATTTAATTCATAAAAATATATAAGTATAATAAGTAGTCTCTAATGTATATAAAATTTGTCAATTTAGTCCACAATATTTTAATAGTAGAGATTAAATAGACGTATTTTTTTTGGAGAGATGTAGTTTGTATTGTTTAGGAACTAGATTGGAGAGAAAGCGGTAGTCCGATAACTAAATGTATGATTTATTCATTCTTAGTCACACTACATTGAGACTTTTAATATCCTCTATCAGTAAAACACAAAATGATAGTTTATATGAAGAGAAAAAAAAAATACACACACATCAAATTATAGCATCAATCGATATTAGTTAGAACTCCAATGATGGACCGAACGATTTTAAGTGAAAGGGGAATATTGTAGTTTTTAATGGGACAACAGAAAATAATAATTAATATATGTTCCCTCACAACACAATTTATCAAATAACATGTATGATGCAAAGGGGTTGAAGGTTATAATTATACATCACCTAAAGAATAAGAATATAGTAATGTATGTTCCCTCACAAATGTTTAAAAATGGTATCTCCAATGTTGTGGGTAGGTAGGATTTAAAATATTTGTCTTGAAGTTGAACTTTTTTCTAGATCTCTCCTCAAGTTGCGCTGCTTAATTTTCTTCTTAAGAAAAAACCAGACAAGGAAAAATTGTACAACTTAATAAAAAAGGGAAAATAATATAAAACCATAAGCAAAAACACAAACAATACAACTTATTTATAGGTAATAAGCAAAAAATTACTCATGCTCTTGCACTTCATGCCTTATACAACTAAAGTAAAAGCCAAAACAAAATATATAATTAATTAGCTTATATATCTTCTAATTACCTTTATGTTTTTTAAATCCAAAGCACATTGAAACATAGAACACAAAACATAGAACACTTCAAAAGTAAAGCGAATTCTTCACTTTGCTAATGATAATAAAACCAAATTCTTATGGTTCAACATCAAACTCATGTTGTTCATTTTCCAACTCCTCTTGGTTCTTGTAACCATTGTAGTTGCCATGGTTATTCTGGTACTCATTGTTGTTACCATAGTTATTATTATTGTTGTACCAGTTATTATTGTTGTTCACTTCTCTAGATGAATCACCATACATTGTTGGATTGTATTTTTCATAGTTAACATCATAGAAATATTTTCCACCTTCCAAAAATCTTGTGTCACTCATCCCTTGTTTCTCACCATTGTACCTGTTATTCTGAGCATTATAATTATTATAATTACTGTTGTGGAATGATCTTTCATTTGCAGCATTGTTGTTGTTGAAGTAGTACTCTTGGTTGTTGTTTTGTTTTTCCATCATGGAGTTGTAACCTTCTTCATTGTACTTTGTGTCACTCAACTCATTTTGGTTATTTCCAAAAGTGTCTTTGTTGTAATACTTTGTGTTATATGCATCATTGTTGTAGTACTTGTTGTAGTTGGGGTAATTGCTTGTTTCTTCAAAGTTAGAATTGGTGGTGGATGTCGTGGCGGCGGTGGAAGGAAGGTGATCAGAGTCATGGCCATATAAACCATAGCTATTTTGTGTTTGAGGGATGAAAGGTGGTTGCTCCTCTGGTTTGTTTGTAACTGGGGATTCTTCTTTGTTGGGAACTTTTGTTTCTTTGTTGAAATGAGTGACTTTGCTGAAGAATTCACTCTCTCTGGCTATAGTTTGTAGAGGCAACAAAAGAGTTGTTAAGAGGAGGAAAAAGATGTAGTTTGAGAATGTGGCCATTGTGAAATAGGAAGAGGGATTTGGTTTTGAAGTAGGTATAGTGATGCAAAGGTGTGCTTGTCTCAAGTGTCTTTTATAGAGCATTCTCTTAAACCTTGCCTTTCTTTTCCTCTCTCCTTTAAATTTTTTCCACAAATTAGGTGTGAAATTGTACCAATGGAGTCAAGTTAGATGTCCGTGGTCCCTCTACAAGAGAAGCTTTTGCTTATTTAAATGGATATTTCTCCATACTAATTAAATATAATAAGTTATCATTAACAGATAATTGCGTATCTTAAAGATATATAACCATAAATTTAATTTTGGTTATCGTTCCGAGGATGTATCTAGAATCGTGAACCCTGACTTCAAAAAAAGGAAACAACTCTTTCTCTTTTTTTTTGTTAAAGAAATGGTTTATAAACATAAAATTGTTGATGTCAAATATAATGTCATTTAATTTTTGTACATTTTTAAAATGCACGTAAATTATAGAAGATGTAAAATATATAAAGTAGATAAAAATCAACACATATGATGCTACAAACGACGTCCTGTATTTTGATGTTCAAATATCAATTGTTTTATACATAATTGAGAACTCTATGCTGATCATGTATATCATTCTAATTAATTTCTAATCTTGTTGTACAAATGTTTAGTTATTTGATTGATTCATAGCTTTCTTGCAGCCGTATCCAAAGATAGCTATGCATTTAATCAGAGTATTTCATTTTTCCTTTGTTGCAAGCAAAGCCACATTGTTGATTGGTAGTTGCACCACAGATGATGATGCAGCCATTGCATTCATAGGTTGTAGTTTTGCTGTTGTTGGATTCCAGTACAAGTAAACTTTTCTATCTAATCTACATTCATATCCAGCGGCCCATAAATTACCTCACTAAAGTATATTAATTGTGCTATCAAATGTCATAAAGGATATCTAAAATGATAGGAGTACCCAACTCTATTCACTTCAAGAGTTTTCTTTAGCAAATAATTTTGGGTCATTCAAATGTAAAGTATATTCTAGGAAGGGTAAGCAAAAAATTGATTAACAAAAATTAATGTATTTTGTTTAAAATTTGTACTAAATACATCAACTTATGTTGATCCATTTTTGCTTATATTTTAGGACGGAGGGAGTACGAAATTACAAAGTTGAAGAAACTTTGCCCTTAAAATTCTAGGTTTTACAAAAAAGAAATGGTTATAAAATAGATGGATTTGATCGCATGGTACACTTGACCTATTGACTAAGGTTAATAATAGAGATGCCAATGTCAACAAAAATTAGTAGAGATGCCAAAATCAGCTTTCACATTTTAGTCCTTTGATTTTGGGATAGATCATAGATCACATTTTAGTCTTTTGGAGCGTAGTAATCACTAATCATGTATAAGAGTTTCATGAGGATGTACTTTTTTTTTCTTTGCAAATTAGTTTTGCAAGACATCTAATAAGAACTGTTGTATTGTCATGTAAATCAACTTTGTTACTACATTTTAAAATCAATTGTAAAATAATGATTGTTTTTGTCTATAAACGTAGTAGTAAATATCCACTTACACACATCTAGAGTTTCCAGGTTCTAACTTGGTAACATGGAACAATTTAGTTTAACGATATTGATATTTTTAGTTGATATATATCTTACCAACAAAATCCTAAAGAGGAATTATATTTTGGCATCCAATTTTCAACAATTTTTAGTGACAACCTTTTTTCCTCTCTTTTTATTGGACAATAACAATAGAGATAGAAAAAGGAAGAGAGAGAATAGAAGTATAATGAAAGTATGAGAGAGAGGGTTGTCACAAAAGTTGTTAAAAAATGGATGTTCAAATATCATTTCTCAATCCTAAATTACGATATTGATATTTTCGGTTGAGATATATCTTATGAACAAAATACTAAATTCTTATTGAGTTGATTTAGGCTAACATTGCATGCTTAATTTTCTCTTAACATATTTCGACCAATGGAAGAAGAAGATAAGGTGCAAGAGTAGAGTGAAAACGAGAGCAAGATGGGGAAAGACCTAGCGAGTAATTATGCGTGGATTGAGGAGAGTTGGTGGGTCACGAAAATAACGACATTAATATTTTTGTGCATAACACATGTGGCCTCCATGCCTTATATAATACGTTGTGTTGGTGACTAAGAGTGAGTGACGGTATTCAAATCATGCTGTATGAAATTACATATGGTATGCCCCCTAATTAGACTTCCATTTCTTAATTGCCATAGTTTCGGTCATTTAAACTTTTGACTTTGGTACATCACTCTTAATGCTCCTTAACATGTGATTTTAGGACATTTACTTAACCTAAATCAACATAATTTGGTATTGGGTCCAAATCCAAGTGCACTGTGTTTACATTGGCATTGCACAAAACAAAATTTCGACGGTGTGAGGTGTTTACTAACTTTGGTGGAGTAGAATTGTTACTTTTAATCTTGAACTGTTAGGTTTACTGGGTTGCTAAGAAGTAGTACCAAGTTGTTTTGGTACACATCACATCTTTAAGGTGCAATTAAAATTGTTTGTCACATATGAAACCTACTTTTGGGCACCCATGTGGAAAGTAAATAGGGAGTGGTCGTGCTACTAAATATTGTTGATGTAGGTAACTAAAGGAAGGAGCAGGTAAGCTAGCCGTGGATCAACATCTAACCAAATTGATTGCAATTGCATTATAGCCGTATACAATAAATAAATGGCTCCTTCTACGGTACACTCATATATTTGTATGTACCAATACTCCAAATTAAAATAGCCAATAGTTTTTTGACAGCATGGAACAAGTAAGTTTGACTGGATTATACAATTAGCACCACCAAACTTGTGAGTTTTGCACTTTGGGGCTTTTATTATGATATAATTAATTTTAATTTGATTAAACAGAGAACAAATTTAAATCGTTATTTCTTCTCCTTCATGGCAGTTCTTCTTCTTCATCTCCTTCATTGCAACCAACGCTGCAATGGTCTGAAAATTGAAAAGGACAGCAAGAAGAAGAAGGAGGCTACTATTTCAAGGTATGGGTTTGAATTTCGATCTCACTCCTTTTCAATTTTCACGATAATGATTTGTACGTGAGAGAGATGGTTTATTTATTTAAATTAATGTTTTTCATTGTAATTTATTTAATAATTTCATCAGCCTCGTCTTGATCTATGTGTTTCTATTCTTGT
>Ga0315914_1006013_pt1 | contig 17419 bp, 5 predicted proteins | sample MpolenodulesMG_FD_203920 | JGI IMG/M metagenome (GOLD analysis project Ga0315914, IMG submission 203920) | Medicago polymorpha root nodule microbial communities from Los Angeles, California, United States - elongated nodules | ecosystem: Host-associated > Plants > Roots > Nodule | place: USA...
CGGATGACTCGGTCTTATAACTCGGTCATTAAAAAAAATTATATGTATATTAAACTAGATCAAATTGAGTGACTTGGCATGTAAAAATTTATTTCAAAAAAACAAACTCATGACATCTATACAAATGTAATTTTTTTTTGACAAATTAACATAATTTTACAATCTCATTATAAAATAACATAAGTATGTAAAATATTCCCTATCTTTTTTAGTTTTGTTTAATATATTTTATGATTAATCAATAACGTAATAATTATAAAAGATATAGGTGTATAAAATTATTTTGAAGAAAGGTGTACAATGTAAGTAATATTTAAAAAATAAAGTCTTTAAGCAAAATTGAAAAGGTCAAGTAACAGTAATTGTACAAACACAGTTCCCATATGTTTACTTTTACGATTAAATTAAAAAAAGAAAGGGAGATAAAAATTTGCCAGTCTTAAATGGGACCCTTAAATGTCAAATAAAGGTGAAGTTGAAAACTTAACCCTACTTTTCTATGTTGCAGGCTTGCAGCCGCTCCTCCCTTACACTCATCTTCTATTCTCTCTAAATCAAAATCTACACTCATCCAAACAAGTAGATATCAAATTAGAAAGCACATATCAGATCTAAAACAAGTTGATTAGTTTCAATCTGTTCATGCCATCTTTATCTTCTTCCCTTCCGTCGTCGATCTCTCTATTATTTTGTTCTCTTCCAGTTTTTCTGATTTTGTATTGCCAATCGTTCTGATCTATGATTTTTTTTCCAGTTTTTCTGATTTTTTTATTGATCCGGTCCGGTTCATCAAACCGGCCGAGTCACTGATTTTTACCGGTTTTTAGCGAGTCATGCCGGTTTTGACCGGTTCATTTGCATGTCCGATCCAATAAGCAGACCGAACCGGTTATGTCCCCGGTTCACGGTTCGACCGGTCGGACCGGCCGATCCGGTCCGGGTTTTAAAACTATGCTTTGACTTTGATAATTGAGTATTTTTTTAAAATAAAAAAATTGAGTATTTTTTTTTAATTCGATAAAAAAAATTGGCAAATGAAAGTTTTGAAACAATGTTTTTTTTCTTTCTATGTTTATATTTACAGTTTATTTATGTAAATCTAAAATTTCAAATTAAGTTATTTTAAATTACTAACAAAATTACACAAAGAAACATAGTAAAATATTTATACACGTTAGCGCAAAAAAATAGCATGTGCCCATCTGCCTATACGCTAATACATATAGCAAGCGTAAATGTTTAAAGAGATTTTAATTTTTCATAATAGTACATGTTAATAATTTACAAAGTAACAATTTTTTGTAGTCGTACGTTTGTAAAAGTGTTTTATACTTTTACATGTGTCTGAAAATAGAAGAAAGAAATGAAAAGAAGACAAGAAAAAAAAAATAGATGAAGAAAAATTATAGATCAAACAAATAATTGATGTTTCTCTAAAAGAAAAAATTGATGTTAATGATGTTGCTCGTCATAGTTCAAAGTGGTAATTTTTTTTATAAGGAAGGGAAAGTTTTAAGTGATAACTAATGTAATTTATAATTTGTCCATTAAAAAAACACCGCTAACAACTTCATGTGTTATCCATCAATGGATTTTTTTTTACAATGGATAATATATATATATATATATATATAAATGGAACATGAGTTAAAATTTATAATCATTTTGTATTTCTATCATTTATAATATTTATTCTCGCATCAATATATAACTCTGATGTTCATATATAATACATGAAGTGGTTTTTTTTATCGATAGATAACATAGAAAGTAGTTGGTGGTGTTTATTTTTATTGAAATACATGACTCCAATAGTCATGTTTAATTAACGAGAATGGTGAAAAATCAATTGTATGTGGTTTATCTAATATTCAAAATTGATTTTTTTAATGTAAAATTAATGATATATCAATTATGTTTTACTGTTTTATTAAAATTATCTTCAATTTGTTGATGATACGTTACTTATGGGGTTACAAGCAAGTCTGAATTGTTCGAAGGTGAGTAATCACACCCTTAATCTCAAAATGTGTTATTTTTCTTTCAGTTGTTTGGGTTATCTGAAAAGAGAGAAATAGGTGCATCTTTCAGCATAAGGAAAAACTGCTTCATTCATTAAGTGAAAAGGTTAAGCTTCTCGCATATTAGTGGTTTAAATCGAAATATGTTTTAGTTGATTTTGACTGCAATTTTTGGAGACTAAATCATTTTCCATGCTTAAGTGTTGCAGCTTAGCTTTTCTCCTTTTCCTTGTTGTTTTTGTTTCTATTTCATTCGAATATTGTATCATTGTAAATTTGAAGTCTTCCTAGACACGTCTTGTGTTGGATGACTTTTTTGGTGTGATAATATAATTCATTTTTGCCTCTTAAAAAAATATCTTCACATATCAATTATAACGCATCACATAATTCATATTTATCACTCACATAGTCAAGACATATTTTCACAATTCACATATTCATAATAATTTTTGGTATAATACATTTACACAGTTCATATCACATATTCATATCACATATGCACAACTCACATTATGGTACGCCACATAAATACATTTACCACATATACATCACATTAAGGATACTTAGATAAATACACAAGACACTTAGCATTTATCATATGCATTCTAAGTATTTATACAATATCATTTATAACATAGCATATCATATAAATTGTGTCACATTTACTAAAAAAAATCAAGTCACATAATTTTACATAAATCACACAACACCTTAATAATATTTTTAATATTTTTTTTTAGTCCAAGTGATCTTATAGCACGTTTATTCAATTAAATCACATTTTTATTGGAAAAAAATCTATGTCCCACATCGGATAGATAAAACTCTTGATAAGAGTTTATATAGAGGAGGCAATCCTCACCTTATGATTCGGTTTTGTAAGGTTGAGTTAGGCCTCCAATTTCATTATAGTATCAAAGCTTGTTGAATTCATGGGCCACCTACCGATTCACGCACCAAGCCCAAAGAGTGCTGCCGGGCGTGACAGCCGATTCACGCACCAAAGCCCACAGAGTGCTGGGCGTAACGGGGTGTACTGGGAAAAATTCATGTCCCACATCGGATAGATAAGACTCTTGATAAAAGTTTATATAGAGGAGGCAATCCTCACCTTATGAACCGATTTTGTAAGGTTGAGTTAGGCCTCCAATTTCATTACATTTTAGGACTTTAACAAAATTAGGAAGCCCCAAAAAAAGATGAGAAATTTGATATTGTTGTTTGTCCTATCCTTCACCACACACATGACCCAGCCAAATTCGTCTCACTCTTACCTTAAGGTTTGAGTTTAAGTTTTATTCATATGATCAAGTTGATTATTGAATCACTGAAAATCAAATCCTATTACCTACAAATTGTATGATCAACCCAAATTCTAAATCGTCCACCTTCAATGCTTAAATCAACAACCAATCTAAACTTCTTGTGTTGAATTTTTAACTTGACCATTTCTTGGTATGTTGGCGATAGCTTAAGCCACACGACTAATTTTTAAGTGAAACAAAGTCGTTGAATTCTTAACATAGATATATACATTTCATATTAAGACATTGAGACCTAACTTTACACTGAACTTGCACATGAGTTTTCATGTCCTGCACTTGCGAGCTGAGTCTAAACACAAAAACCTTGCGTTCCGCAAAACTCCTGTGAACGATGGGTTTGCCCGCTTGTGTGTTGGTGAGATTTTTGTATCTATATTCAACTTAGTGTTTAATCTCATTTCTTCCTGTTTTTCCAAACCCTAACATAACCTCACAAAACCGGCGTAAGATGAGAAATGTCATCTCTTTGAAAACCTTATATATTGTTTGTTGATTTTTTTAATTTTTTTCAATACCACTTGTTAGTTTTATTTCACTTCTTTTTTATATATTTTATTTGTTTCAAACATAATCAACCACTTTTATTCTAGAATATTAGTCTTTAACATATTATGAGTCACACATTGCATCAAACTTTTTCTTCTATCGTGTCTTTATAATATTAATAAAAACAATTAAATTTTTTAATTTGGACATATAAAAATCGGTCCAATCTTTCATTTTCTCTCCGACCTCTCACTAAAACACAACCAAACCGCCTTCCCCCTTTTTATCCAAACTTTCGTTTTCTCAAGATGTAGATGTTGGTGGTGGTGGTGTGACGGTGGGTTTACCATCCACACCGCCTTCTTCTTGTTTTTCTGGCGGCGGTTTGTCGAAAAAATGGGTTTTTCAGTGCATTTGTGACTTTGTTGTTCTTGAAGTTCTGTTGCTGCGTTCGCCGTTACTTCTCTCGTGGGTCTTTCTGTGTTGGACTTCAGTGGTTTACGGTGGTGTTGCTCAGATCTGGCGTCGTTCTGTTCATTTGCAGGTTTGGGGTTTGCCGTAGTTTCGGCCTTCCTCAGTGTTGGACCAGATTGTCGTTGCTCTGTTCTTGAACTGTAGCGGTGTCACTGAGTTTTTATTGTTTCGCTGGCTGATTTGTGCTCGTTGATGTATTGCGATGTCAGTATTGTGATGTTTTTACGTTTTGTTTTTGTTTTTGTTACATGAAGTATTGATGGGTGGTGGGTTTGTTTCCGACTTGGTTTGTTCGTATATCTTGATTTTGGTTTATCGGAGTTGAGATTGGGTTATTTAGTCTGTTGATGCTCGAAAGGGCTACGTGTGTAGAAGCTCCGTGTTGACGGTAGTTCTCGCTGATCGTACCTTAAGACTTTATCTGTTGCGGTTGCTTGCGCGTCGTTGATGGATTGTGTTGAATTTTCGTCGTCTGTTCATGATCTGGACTACGGCTGAAGTTTAAAGACTGATATGACTCTGTGCTTCGGTTCGTATCTTGTTAGATTGGCCTGAAAATGCGTTTTACTTGCTTCATTTAGAAGTGGGTTGTGGAACTTGGACCGTTTCTGTGTTGGCAGACGATCCATACGCCTACTCAAAACTCTGAATGCTCACTCTGCGTTTTTTTTTTGCAATTCGGTTTCGCGCCCATGCGTGGGTTCGCTGGATTGTCCTTGGTAGTGATTGTTTAGGGTTGTTTTTTTAATACCACTATGTATTGAATCGTTGTATCACCCATTTCGGGTTGTTTTTGTGGTTTTACTGAGTCAGGTGCATGCCCCCCTAGCTTTGTACTTTCTGTATCTTTTTTAATTAATTAGCTTTTTGGCTTAAAAAAAAAATCGGTCCAAATTAAACCACGTTAATAGGGATTAGATCCAATCAAATTTTTTAAATTCATCATTCAAAACCGAATAAATCCGCATTTAATTTTTTCTTTCGATTTTTTTAGAATCGCATAAGAAATCATTTATAAGTGAAACATAACAAATGTACATCATAAAAGGTTCAACAATAAAGAGAACCCAAATCACAAAAAAGAAAAACAACTACACCAACTACAAACACCACAAAACCAACATAATACCCATAAAAGAAAAGCCCCCAGCCTCCCGACCAAACAACCAAATCCAACAACAAGACAAGTTTTTGTTTCAAAATCGATCATAACCACACCATAAACACCCTAACCTAGAGATCCCATTGATTCGTTTTTTTATCTGGTTTTTAAAGCATTGGTTAAAATAAATATTGCTAACATTATTCTTGGAACAATAAGACGACTTTGCAATCAAACAAACTCGTAAAATTTGATTTTTGTTTTGATATAAAAAAGTTATCTTTTTTCTTGAAGAACCAAACCTCTTTACTTGCCTCGCACAAGGTGTGCCAGAGAGAAGTAAACAGAAAAATCAAGTTAAATAAAAAAAGGCTTAATAGCAGTTTTGACCCTCTAAGTATAAAAAAAGTTGTGATTTTGGACCCCTAATAAAATAATAAAGGGAAATGTTAACTTGTGCCCTCAGGGCACAAGTTAATGAATCAAATATAGAAATATTTTATTTAAATGTGTGCATTGCATTGAATCTTTAACTTTTTAATGAGTTGAATGCACAAAATTTTACAAAATGTTTCTTCTTTTAGGTTTCTTAACATGTGCCCTAAGGGCACAAGTTAACACTACCCTAAAATAAAATACAATTCAGCCCCTTAAGTACTGCCCCTTTTGCAGTTTTGGCCCCCAAGTCAATTTTGACCAAGTTAATGCTGACGTGGAGACCACATGCATATTTTTTATTTTTTATTTATTAAAAAAATAAAAAGAAATATTAAAAGATAAATAAAAAAATAAAAAATAAATAAAATTACACACGTGGCATCCACGTCAGCATTGACTTTGTCAAAATTGGTCTGGGGGCCAAAAGTGCAAAAGAGGCAATACTTAGGGGGCTGAATTGTATTTTATTTTATTAGGGGTCAAAATTGCATCTTTCTGATACTTAGGGGCCAAAAGTGCTATTAAACCTAAAAAAAAAAATGATCTTTTAATATAGAAAACTCACATCATACTTCCCATTCCGTTTGAAAATAATTGTCACTTTAACAATTTTTTAAATGACCATAACATTTTTTTAAAAAATAATTGTCAGTTTAAAAATCAATGAAATCAATTAATCTTTTTTTTTTTTAAATCATGCATATACTTTAAACAACTATTCATGCACTCACATTTATAAGGAAAAATAAGTAAAAAATAACTTTTTAAGGGAATAAATAATTTAGGTTTAATTGCATGTTTGACCCCTTATGTTTATTTTAGATTTCAAATTGGTCCTTATGTTTTAAAAGTTTCAAGTTGGTCCCTTACGTTTTAAAAATTTCAAGTTGGTCTAAAACGTTACTCACGTTGAAATAAATTAGTCCCATCAGCGACATGATATTGAGTTTAAGAAAACAAAAAAAAATTAAAAATGTTTTAAAATTGATTTTTTAAATAAGTTAAGTTTCATCATCCATATTTTCAACCCGAATCTCTAAATTTAAGTGACGGAAGAGACTAATGTATTCCAATTCAACGTGAGTAACATTTTGAACAAACTTGAAATTTTTAAAACGCAAAGGATCAACTTAAAACTTTTAAAACATGAAGAACCAAGATCGTGCAATTAAGCCAATAATTTATTGGCTGGCAACACACTTTTATTTTCTGACAAATGCTGGCAATACTCGAGGCTAGCAATTTTCCTTAAATTATTGCTCACAAAACGTGCCTATCAATGGGAAAACGGTGTTTTCCTCAGGCGCGTTTCATTATTTATGAATTTTGTCGCCTTTTACAGAATCTCTCATCTCATCCGTGGTATTTAGTTAATTAACTAAATCAAATCTCTTTCCATAAACTAAAAATTGATCTCTTCAACTAAAACCTAATCATATGAAATCTTCCAAAACTAGATCAAATCACATGATTTTCTCTTTATTACGACTACACAACCAAACAAACAAATCCATATACTACTTGCAGTTATCATAATAATCAAATTGTTATTGGTTAATCATTCTCCCTCACTCATACAAATTACTCCAAAAACAAACAACAAAATATAAAATTTAAAGAATATTGTTCAGCTGAGCTCCGCAAAGTCTGAGTATATAAACAAACAATAAAGTCGATATTACTATTAAACTAAACACATTGATCTGGATTCAAAATCCAAAACATCGCAATTGTATGTCTGAGTCTACACACTATAATATACTCCCTCCGATCCTTTATATAAGAAAAATTTAGGTCAACAAAAGTTGATGTATCTGGTTAAAAAATTAGACTAAATACATTAACTTTTGTTGACTGAAATGTCTTTTGTAAATAGGAGTAGTAATTACTAAAATTCGGACCAATCTTTAAAAATCCCACACTTATTGATATGCACCTCTCACTCCCGTGAGTAAAAATAATCAATCCTCCGCCTAATATCACCGGTGGCACACCGTCGCCGGCAACCTATTTCTCACTCATTATTTACTCATGCTTTACTTGCTCAATAATTATATTTCCATTTTCATATACTTAATTTTTTTGGATTGATTAAAAATTGAGATTTGTGAAGCTGAATAAAAAACCTTTTTTTTTTTTCCCTTCACAGACAAAAACACACACACTCCATTTTTTTTCCTTCTTCAACCACCGTCTTCTGTTTTCGCTTGCTTCACACTCTTCTTCAACCACCCACCAAAAATCTTCACTAACCCTTCAACCTAAAAACTCAAATTCTGAATCTTTGAGCAAAATAACCATGTGGGTTGTGCTTATTTTTTAGAGAGAGAAAGTGTAGAGAGAGAAACAGTGTTGTGTGTGTGTTATGGTATGGCTCAGCAGAGGCAATCGGGAACGGAGAGGCTTGGGGTGAGAGTAGGGTCTCACGATCTGCATAGCACCAATGGCTCCAGTGATCATGTTGCTATTGGGATTCGAGGTGGTGTTGGGATTAAGCAGCAGCGGCTCCGGCGATCGGCACGATCCGATAGAGGAGTGCGGTTTTCTGTGGTTGCAATCTTGGTTTTTCTCTTCATCGTACTTGTTGTTACTTTCATGGTGTTTTCTTACATTTCCAGAGAAGGTGAAGTTTTGAGTTCTGGTTAGTGTTTTTTGATTCATAGTGTGTTTGCTTTTTTTGGAGTTGTTGGAATCAGCATTGTGGGTTTTGGTTGAATTTCAGTGTGGTTTATTGATTTGTTGCTAGGGGAAGTTGTTGAGTTGGAAAATGGTGTTTGAATATGTAATTTTCCTTGAATTGGGGTTTTGTTATTTGGGATAGGATCAGAAATAACAATATTAGAGAGAGAGTCGGGGTAACACCTATAGTAGAAAAGATGGTGGACTAAAGTGATTTGGGCATGTAGAGAAAATACCTATAGATTCTGTAGTTAAGATAGTAGATCCGATGAAGGATAGTAAGATCACCAGAGGCAGAGGGAGACCTAGAAAAAACTATTAAGAAAGATTTAGAGATTAATGAGTTGGACCAAAATATGGTTCATGATAGAACATTATGACATAATTTGATCCATGCAGCCGATCCCACTTAGTGGGATAAGGCTTGGCTGTTATTGTTGATGTTTTGGTTTAGGGGTTTTGCATTTGGTTGAATTGGGGTTTAGTTATTTGGGAATTTAATAGAATGTTTGCTTAATAATAATCATTGTTCATTTTATTGTTTCAAAGTGATTTTGTTTATGTGGTTTTAAGTTTGTTAATCTGTGGTTGCAGAATTAAGTAACAAGGGTGATGATACTGATGATATAAAGGGCGATTCTGATTTTCTTACAAATGTACCACGAATAGAGAAGAAAGTTCTTGATTTTGGACATGATTCTGGGGGACGTGGCCGAGATTCGAGGTATTGGGATAAGGATGATAGGAGAAGGGATGGTGGTTATGATGAGGATATGAAGGAGCAGATAAGTAAGGATCTTGGAGATGCAAATGCTGATGATGCTAATCGTGTAAAGACGAATCACAGTATTAAGTTTTCCCAGGACGGTTCTCACATGGGTTTAAGGCGAAAAGGTGTTGGCTTGTATAATGAAGCGGGGCGTCATGAATTGAAAAGGTATGAAGCAGAATACGAGGCTTCTTTGAAAAATGCGAGACACTCCGCTGGAGATGGTGGGAAATTACCGCATGATGCTGATATGGAAAAGAAGAATGCAGCAGTTGACATTGATGATGAGTATGATGACTTTTTCGATTCTCATGATCCTGAAACGGAAGACTCTGCTGATAGTGGAAATATGGGAGGGAAACATTCTAATGCACTAAGTTTGGACAGTGAAGTTCAGAAAGAATCTCATGATTCTTCTGATATGGGAACTAATGACGATGTTACTTCTGAGGAGGATGTTGATGGGGAATCTTCCCTTAACAAAAAAAATTTGCATGGTGGAAAAACAAATTCGAGACTTGCAGATATTGCAACTGAACGAACGAACAGAAAATCACGTCCTGAAACAAAGAGGAAAGGCAAGCGTCGCAAATACTCAGGTGAAGCTTATTCTTCTCTCAAATCATCTGTTGTTGTATTAGCCACCTTTAGAGAGTTATCTGCATTTGTATTTGGTCGCGATTATTTGTTATCTCTTTACTGCTATTAATGATTCACTAAGACTAGAATTGGTAATGACTTATGTCACATCCATCTTATTGATACATAGGGACTACAAATATAGCTTTGTTTTGTTATTAGTTTATATTTTTTTTTTGGGGGCCAGTTCTTGAATAGAAGTCTTAGGGAAATTTGCAAATTCAAGGTAATTCTATTGTTGGAGTGAGGTGGAATATTCTGGCTATTTTCATTACTCGAATAGGAATATAGGTTGTGATATCCTTGAAATGATGCATTTGTTGCTTCTCATTCTTGTTTCTTTTCATTTTTTTTTGTGTTCTCACAGTTTTTACTTTTAAGTTAATATATTGGTAACCATATGTTTTTCCTATTCTTTCTTTACTTTGTTTTTCAATATCTCCTAGTTTTACAAATTAAACTTTAGAACTTTATGCGGTCTGTTGGGGGTTTTGTTGTCTCTTTACATTCAACCCTGGCTTTGTTTTCAGAAGGGAACATTGCTAACACTGAACCTAACTACCTAAGTATCACTTGCATTTACAAATTCCAGCCGAACCTTTGGATTTTCCCATTGGAAATGATTTATCTCCAACCCGTGAATACTTTGAAACCTCTGTTTAAGTTAACTTATAGCTCATTAATTTGGTTCCTCCAGCCATCTAATGACTTACACTTGTCAGAAAAACCTCCAGTTTTTATATCGAGAGATGTTGAAGTAATTGTTTAACCATTCTGATTGAAAAACGGAAATGTGCACATTCAAGAAGTCGGACTCATTGCTTCTTTGTTGTATGGCCCCTCTTGGATTTCATCCTGATTTTTCCTTTTTTTTTTTAAATGGGTAGATTTTTATTGTTTTGAATTATTCTGCTCAATGCTTACTTATTTTGTTCCATTCCTACTTGATATCTTTAAATGAATTTGTATTGTTCTTCCACCAATCCGTTCATATGCTTTGTTTATAATAACTTTACCAGGAAAACTGAATACATATAGAACAATGAAGCTGTTGTTTTTGCTTACCTGCTTTATTATGCCATTTGGTGTGCTACAGAGAATACTGGTTCAATTTTTATCATGCCATTTGTCTATCCTCCATCTTATGATGTATTAAATTTCAATGTACCAGTGGTCTAAAAATGCAGTGATTCTGATCACTGACAGTTACTTGATGACTTCCTTTGTCTGACTTGAATACTGGAACTGAATATTTAGGCTAATAATCCAATAGAGACCCGAGTAGGGGTCATAAGGAAAGAGGGGGTATCAAGTAATAAAGAATGTGGTAAGGATATATGGTAAATAAGGAGTAGGGTAGGCTGCTTAGTTGGGAGGTTTGTTATGCTTTAGTAATTAGTAATATATACAGTGAGGTGAGTGAATTGTAGGGATTATGGAAGAATATTGAGTGAATCATTATGGTTAGGCAGAGAGAGATTTCTCCATCTCTGGGGTAGATTGAGATTCACTCCCTTGTACAAATTTGCTTTCTTCATCAATTAAACACATTCTATTTTCTACTGTTTTACCTATTTCATTACATAATTTCTGTTTCTGCATTTCGGGTTTCCATCATAATCTGTGGAAAAGCTGCAAGTTTCAGAGAATGTTCTAATTTTATGCGTTTTAAGAAATTTGTTGAACTTCTTTCTTTTCTGGTCTGCCAGTCAGGAGATGATCATCTAAATATGGTCAGTTTATAGGAACCTGCACGGAAAATAAGTTTCACTTATATTTCATATCTGCTGCAACTTTTGCTATTTGTAATATTACCACTTTTATCCAAAAAATATATATATTAAAAAAGGAAAAGTAAAAGCTCCTAAACCTGCTTGCCTGTCACCTATGTTACAGGTTCTTGTGAGATGAAGTTGTTGAACTCAACATCCCAACTTGTAGAACCACTAGAAAGTCGAAAATTTGCAAGATTTAACTTACAATACGTGGAGACAGAAGAGAAGCCACTGGAAGTAGAACAATGGACGCCAAGATTTGCCGGCCATCAGAGCTTAGAAGAGAGAGAAAATTCATTTTTGGCACGTGATCAAAACATAAAATGTGGTTTTGTTAAAGGCCCTGAAGGTTCACCCAGCACTGGTTTTGACATGTCAGAAGATGATGAAAGTTACATTAGCAGATGCCACATTGCTGTGATTTCATGCATATTTGGAAATTCTGATCGCTTAAGGACCCCGGCCACCAAGACGGTAATGGTTAATCTTTCATTTCAGCTTGTGTGCTGGGAGAGGAGTTTTTAATTTAAGACTCACATGGTGTGATGTTTTTCCAATAAAATAGTGTATTCTGATTTCCATGTAAGAGAAAAAGACTGAGCTATTTACCATGTGTTGCATTGAATTATCCTGATAAACAACTTAGGTAAACGCCTATAGCATAAGCACTTATCATATAATGGCTTATGTATAGGCTATTTCTATAACAATAGATAAAATAGAGTCAAATAATTTTCACATAAGCTACAAACAGTTTCCATAAGTTATCTTAGAGAGCGGTTCATAGATAAAATAACGTCAAATTATTTTCATATAAGTTATTAACAGTTTTCATAAATCATCTTAGAGAGCTGTTCGAAATAAGCTGAAAAAGGAAAAGTGGATAAGATGTTTTCATAAGCTCCCTCAAACAGTCTCACAATTGCTTATGCCAGTACAGAGCTCAAATGAGTCTTAAAATCCAAATAGGTCTTAAAATCTACTCAAGAATTTCATTATCATATGGCTGCTTTGTTATATAGCATGTTTTGTTACAATGTTGTTGGTCATTTTGATTTCAGATCAGTCGTTTGTCAAGAAAGAATGTCTGCTTTGTTATGTTTACTGATGAGGTTACAGTGCGGACACTTACTTCTGAGGGCCATCCACCGGATAGAATGGGTTTCATTGGCTTTTGGAAGTTAGTGGTAGTGAAGAATCTACCTTATGATGATATGCGGCGAGTGGGCAAAATACCAAAGTTATTGGCCCATCGACTTTTTCCCTCTGCAAGGTGAGTGTAAATCTGATTGGATATATGTACTGTACCTTCGATTTTGACAATTATTAATTTGGGTGATGTTTTAGTCATGGTTACTGCTAAGTGGCATTACATACTAAGGTCCCATTTGGTTTGAGCTTATGAAAAATAGCTTATGTAAATAAATAAGCTTTTATTTTAATTTATAAGTTCTCACTAGCGAAAATTGTATCTTCATAAACTGTTTTTTCATAAATAACCTTAAAAACTTATAAATAATACATAAAAACTTATTTATTTGCATAAGCTGTTTTATATAAGCTTTAAAATAAGCTAATCCAAACGGGCCCTAAGACAGATATGATGATTATCGCTTATGATTACATATATTCACTTCTATTTTCTTCAATTATTACTGGTATCTACATGTTATCTACATGTTGGTGTCAGTGTCGTGTCTGGTGTCTGTGTTTGTGACAGTACTTCATAGGTCTGTGACTTATTCCAAATGTCTTCATAAGTTTGGGGTGCGTTTATTAGTCAACATGTTGGTGTGTTTATGAAAGTTCCACATCTTCTTGGTATATAGTTGCAAATAATGCCTCAGTCAGTCTTATAAGTTTGGGGTGTTTTAATAATATTGTTTTGCGGTATATGTACCTGAAATATAGGATCTTGCAACTTATTAAGTAATCCTTTCGTATCATTTATTTTCTATGCGGTCAAAATGGTAAAAGGCAGTTTCCTGTTAGTGTTTCATAGTAGAAACAAAACTGTGTTATTTAATCAGTGTAGTTAACAAAACTTTTGGCACTTTTAAAAATATAGATATTTTTATTATTTTAATATTTTCATTTTCTCCTCCTTGAAAAGCATATTTTTTTGTAGCCTAATTCAGTATCAATCATCTGCTATTTGCCCTTTTTAGATGACCACATGGTTAAATTGACAGCTTATCAAAGTCAGTCTTGTGTATTCACATTCCCCCAACCTTTCTAGCCTAAATTGACATGGGAAATGAATCTTTCTGCTTTTCTTTATTTTCTTGGGTTTGGGAACATTCAAGCCCTCATTGCAGCAAGAGGATGTACAACAGACCTATAAACTCCTTTTTGGTGTTTGGTTCATTATTAATTTTCTTGTTTATAAGTTATTTGTTACTTGTTTGATTAATTGTTCTATGTTTTGTATATAATTTTCTTTAGACTCTTCCCCGAATCCGCCACTATGAAGGGAGCTTTAAAGCACTGGTTGTCATTTTTTTTTCTACCAGTTTTTATGCTTATGCATTTCTTTGAAATTTGTTCCAGGTATTCAATTTGGTTGGATAGCAAATTAAGGCTGCAGCTTGATCCTTTACTCATCTTGGAGTACTTCTTGTGGCGAAAGGGTTATGAATTTGCAATATCCAATCACTATGATCGGCATTGTGTTTGGGAAGAGGTAGCACAAAACAAGAAATTGAACAAGTATAATCATACAGTTATAGATCAACAATTTGCATTTTACCGGGCTGATGGACTCCAAAAATTTAATGCATCAGATCTAAACAAGCTTCTTCCAAGCAGTATGTTCTTTAAACGATATCTTGTGTCAATTCTCCAAACTTGTTGACTAATAAATCTACTATCTTATGCATATTTTTTCTTTTGACAGATGTACCAGAAGGCTCTTTTATTATTAGGGCACACACCCCTATGTCAAATTTGTTCAATTGTCTCTGGTTCAATGAAGTTGAACGATTTACTCCTCGTGATCAGCTGAGTTTTGCATATACATATCAAAAGCTGAGAAGGATGAATCCTGATAAACCTTTTCATCTTAATATGTTCAAGGTGAAGAAGCTTAACATAGCTTCATATAGATAGTTGCTTTCCCCTACAATAGATTATACTGTAGGATTGTATGGGTGGGGATAAAAGTACTAGTTATGTGCCAACGTCGGTTGTCTAGTTGGTAAGGATTCAACTCAGCTCCCACAAGGACCTGAGTTCGAATCCCCTGCCGATGTGAGGACCGATGACCTTGTTGGTGGATAATATGTAGGTACATATGTTAGCATACTCTAGTACTCTTAGTCTTGAGGCTTTTCTTTAGCCATGACGAGCTCCCGAGACCCAACTTGTGTAAACTTTGTTTTTATTTATTATTCTTTTTTAGAAGTACCAGTTATGTCAAAATCACGTTTTTTCTTGTCTTTTGACGTGCAGGATTGTGAAAGGAGACACATGGCTAAGTTGTTCCATCATAGAATGGACGAGAAGAGGAATACACATAAAAAAGCAATCGAATAACGAGAGTTTTTATTAACATTCTTATCACTATAGTAGGCTTGATATAATGTACATGGCCATTCTCTTCCATATCTGTTCAACTTGTGATCTATGCTGACCATATGCTATAGAGTTCGTTTCATGGTTCGGCCGACTTGATGATTCATTCAACACGGGTTTCTTGAAGAATTGAAATGGATCTCAAACTACAGTCTACTACGATGCTGTCATCCATGGAGCATAATTTGTGGTTATGTTTTATCAATGATTCATATCTCTTGTATTCATCAACTTGTGACAGAATTCATTTATGCCTTGGGAGACAAGCAAAGCATCGTATGAAACCCCTAGCGGTCACTTCCACGATTACAGCTCCTGCTCATATTTCATTTCTTAATTCAAAATTGGGATTGTTTGTATGTAGAAAATTTTGATAGGTCATTCCACACTCATGTTAGAAATATGACTCGTGATTCTTATCCCATTGATTTTATTACTTAAATATTACACTTTGCTTGCATGGATGGGTTGCACATCCCTGACTCTGATTTGTTTATATGACGGTGATCTTTTTAATGTCTAAAATGTCATTTTAATGTCTAAAAGTTTGACCTGATATGATAACATATTTAATAATAAAATTTAAATGTCATAAATATTTAAATTTTTATGTAGGTTAATATGTTAATGAAGTTTGACATGTGGATTATGTAGTATGGAGAGTAAATTCGATGTAGGAGAGTTAAATAATTAGGGATAAAAGATGATTTAGAAAAATTATAAGAGATACTAATCAACAATGATTTAAAGATTAATGAGTTGAATAAAAATATAGTTTTGATATAACATTATGACGTCGTTTGATTTATCCAGATAATCTATCATAGGATAAATTTTTTATTTTTTTTTGAAGGGAAGTTTGGTTAATATGTTTAAATTATTAAAAAAGACAATAAACATGTGATCTTATTATAAGGATTTATTAACTTTGTCGATGGATAAGGGAGAACATGGTTGACTATCTTTAGTGGGGTCTTTCTTTCTAATCACATTTTTTCCATCTTGCTTAAGAGATCATAATCTAGTTTCATCCAGATCAACACAATATTGTTATAAAATATAATATAATGATGATAATAAAATTTAAACTACAATAATAATAATAATAATTATTATTATTATTATTATTATGAGTAGGGATCCATTGACTCCAAGAGTAAGTCTAAAGACTTACTCCAAATCTTGACTGTTCATTTTAATAATAATTAATGGCGTGATTAATTCATAATAATTGTTAAGGTGGGATGTTTTTAACTAATTTTAAGTCCACGGCAATCCTGGGAAATGACAATAATCGTTCCTTTATTCTTGTCTCTCTCAATATCCAATCATTGTTTTAGTTTTGAACAATCAAAATTTTATTAATCACCATTGAAGCGCAAGAAATTAGATAACTATAGTACATGCATGGACTCCAATTTTACATATGTTAACAGTTGTATTTCTCATCTCAAGTCTACATATCCAGATGGTGACAGTTCCAATCCTTGCTTCCCCTTACTCCAAAATGGTGTTGTATTAATAATCAATTGAAAGAAATGGTTTTGTAAGCCATCATCCAAAAGCCGTGAGACACCACAAAATAGCAATAGAGCCAATTGATTTAAGTTCCTCAAAGATTTCACAGCCTCTTTGTACGATGCACATAGACTCAATTTCTTATAAAATAACAAATAAAGATGTTGTATCAGATAAACCCTAATGAGATTTTTGGAGGAAGAAAAAAAAACCATAATTTTCACTGTGAAGAACCTAATCACAGGCTAATGAAGAACCTGAAAAGAGAAGCATGGAAGCTTTTGAAAATTGAAAGAAATCAAAAGTGCTGGTAGAGAGAGACGAATAAAGGAAGGATTATATTGCCATTTGCCAGGATTGACATGGACTTGAAAGGAGTTAAAAACATCCCACCTTAACGATTATTATGAATTAATCATAAGCATTAATTATTATTAAAATGAAGGGTCAAGATTTAGAGAAATTCTTTAGACTTACTCTTGGAGTCGATGAATCCTTTCTCTATTATTATTAGGGTTTTTCTATCATGTGCAAATTTGCACATGTTAAGAAGTTTTAAATAGTAACTTTGCATTGGAACTTGTATATTTTGTATTAAATACATAACTTTTTAATAA
>Ga0315914_1006014_pt1 | contig 17416 bp, 8 predicted proteins | sample MpolenodulesMG_FD_203920 | JGI IMG/M metagenome (GOLD analysis project Ga0315914, IMG submission 203920) | Medicago polymorpha root nodule microbial communities from Los Angeles, California, United States - elongated nodules | ecosystem: Host-associated > Plants > Roots > Nodule | place: USA...
ATTAATTCTTTATATTTTTTGTTTGTAAAAAGGTTAATCTTTTTAGTCTGTAAACGTTTACTTTGTGGAATAGATTTTGCCAACGATTCGTAATCTTCTATGAAACCATGTTTGAAGAATATATAGAAAGTAAAAGTTACCAATAGTAAGTCAATTTCTGGTAATTCAATTTCATCTAAAGATTATTCTAACTACATGAGTGAGCATTCTCAATAGAAACCATGACATCAATGATTTCGGTTATGAATACATAAGTTATGTTGATGTAGCACCCGTTCGTGTGCGTTCATTTGATCCTACAATTCCTAACTCTTATATTTGTTAGTTAGACACTAAACAAACATTGAGACGTGATAAATTAGCGTATACAACAAGCAAAATCCGCGACAAAATCTTATCTAGATTCTAGTAACCTTGCTCATCATTAAATAATCAATTAAAATAAAACTATTTGTAATTTTTTTTAAAAAATAAAACTGGAGTTTCAAATTTTCAATTTTTTTTTTTTACCTTTCTTCTCTTGCATCATTTTCTATTTTTTCAATTTCTCTTTATATAACCTATTAAAAAAATGAACGTTGCTAAATAGCCCGACAGATTCAAGCACGAAATTGCACGACATGTTCAATCATAGGCTATATACTTTATCAATGACTTCTTTATAGCTTATGTTAGCATATATATGCTTTTGAGTGATTTTGTATGCAATATATATTAAAAAAATACTGTCACCAAAGAAATACATGGATAATCTACCCATTCCAGTTATAAAACACATGGATAAGTGATTTGGATAAAGACCACCGCATAAGAAAGTGTTTTGTTGTGATTTCTCACAAGTAAAATCTAAGAAATGCAATATTTATCATTTTGGATCAAATCAAAGTTAAAAGTAAAAGCTAAATGACAACTATAAAACTATTCGTGCATATTCCACGACAAATATTGTCGTGCATTTGATATTTTTCTAAAAAAATCCCACCTTTTGTTCTCTTATTTTTCTTTTTTTTGGGACATAATCTTTTATTTATCTCTTTTTTGACCGGATATCTTTCCTATTGTTTTTTTTTTGGGTGAAATCTTTCCTTATATTTTACTACAATTAAGTCCATTAAAAAATTACTTTTTTTTCAAATCAAATCAGTATAGTACCGTTAATGAATCGCATGCATGTGCACGTTTCTTCACGCTCTGGCAAAACGCGTTGCAATCTTTCCATTGAAGGGAGACACAAAGAATCCAACGTCTATAAGTCCCGAAGATGTGGGCTACCAACATGTCCTTTCAAAAATCGTAATCTTTGGACCTAATTTCTCATTAATCAATTAATGAATCAATTAACCTATCCATCTATATCCATTAACACTTCTGTCGTACATCTATTTAATACTTCATCCATCTTAGAATAAGTGTTATCTTTTTAATTTTTCTTTGTATTAAATTTAAATTACTTGTACATTTTTTTATAATAACAATGCAACAATTTTTTGGTTAACATATCATTGAATATATTTTACCATTAAAATCAACATTAATAATCATTTTTTTTAATAACTGTGTAAAATTAAAAATGACGTCTAATTTTAGATGAAACTGGAAAATGGATTAAAAACAAATAATTTAATGGCTAAAATTCACACGTCAAGATGAATAAGTAGAGAATTTGAAGTTCAAACTCCTATATATCATAAGGTTGATTGCAATTAAATCATACTCACGTGGATACATCCATTTAATAGTTAATTAATTAAATAATTGTGTTTCATTTTTCACTGGGCAAGCGATCATCTAAAGCTAATGCGAGATTTTGTCACTATAATATCTAAACATATCAAAAGATAAAACAAATCCGTTGATCAAAATGATTAATAAAATTTGTCTAAAAAGATAAGTGAAAGAGATATTTGTAAAAAGCAATATGACACCACACTTCAAAGGCCAACATGTTGTTCTTCTACATACAACTATATAAACTAATCTTTTCAGTCGGATAATATCGTAATAGATGAGAAAACTCTTTAAAAGAATAATGATATTTATACAACTATTTAATAACAACTTTTGTAACAACATTCTTCTTCTCTCTTTTTATTGAACAGAAACAATAGAGAGAAGAAAATTAAGAAAAATGATAAGAACATAGTACAAATATGAGAAAAATTGTTTAAAAATTACCCAAAAACTCTTTGAAAACACAAACAATGATGCATTTCGAACCAAAAGGCTAGTTTTCCTAATTTTGATTCCTACCTTACGAATAATAATATTAATATTAATTAAATTAATTTATTTATGTGCCCTCAAATTTTCCACCAATCAATCATTCATTCATTGAGGGATCGCGCTCTTGCACTTTCTCTCTCTCACTCTCCATTCTCCTCCTCTCTCTTCTTGCACCCCCCGAAACTCCTCTCTTGTGTGTGAAAAAGGTGAATCATCTTCATCTAGGTTTTCTACTTCAATCATTTCAATTTCATTTCACTTTTCTGGGTTTTCTTCATTTTCTCTTCAACTCTCTTCAATTACACCAAGCTGGATCTTTTTTTTCTCTTTACAATTGTTGTTGAATTTGATGTTTTGATCATACCCTTGATTTTTCTTTATGTCTATCGTGTTTTGTGAATGATGCTTTTCCAATCTGATGGGTAATTTTCTTTTGGGTCGTGATTTCTTTCGTGTTGGATTAAGAATATTGACATGTTTTTTCCCCATTAGGGTTTTATCCCCTTGATCGAAACTCAAAAAAATGTTTTCTTTTTCTTCATTTGTGTTAAAAATTGATTCTTTATTATATGCTATTGTGTGTACATGAAGGGTTTTTGTTAAAAATGAGATTAATTCATGTTAAGAAGCTCTATGTGAGTTGATTTTCTTATACTTATTCTTTTGGTTTCGTGATTTGTTTCATAGGGTGCTTTTGATGCAAATTGGGTATACAAATTTTCGAACTTTTGTTATATGGTTGTTGTTGAAGTGTCTGCAAATTGGCTTATGTCTAATTGAGTTTTGTTCCTTGTACTTCAGATTTTAGTTTAGTTTATTGTCTGAATCCCATGATTGTGTAATGATAACTTGATAAAATGGTAGTAGGTGTACTAATTTCTTGTGGAGGAATTTTGACTTTATTACATTATTTGTTTGTGCAGCAAATTTGTGAACTCTGAATTAGTTCGGAAGCTCCTCACTCCTCAGTGACAGAACTAAACGGAGAGGGTTCCCTTGTGCTGCTGATGGTAAGTAGTTATTTACCTGCTTGATTCGTGCTATCCTGTAACGAATCATTTGTCGCTTGCGAATTTAATGTGCAACAGATTTGTCGTGTAGTTGTTCGATTCCATTTGGGTTTGTCGTGTAGTTGTTTGATTCCATTTTGGATTTGTCGTGTAGTTGTTCTATTCCATTTTGGATTTGTCGTGTAGTTGTTTGATTCCATTTGGGCTTGTCGTGTAGTTGTTCGATTCCATTTGGGTTTGTCGTGTAGTTGTTCGATTCCATTTGGGTTTGTCGTGTAATTGTTTGATTCCATTTTGGATTTGTCGTGTAATTGTTTGATTCCATTTTGGATTTGTCGTGTAATTGTTCGATTCCATTTTGGTTCAGTAACGGAGCATTCTGACATGGTTGTATGGTGCTTTTGTTTTAGGCCACTAACGAAAATCTTCCGCCTAATGTGATAAGGCAACTTGCCAAGGAGTTGAAAAATCTTGATGAAACCCCTCCTGAGGGCATTAAAGTTGTCGTGAATGATGATGATTTTTCAACAATTTTTGCTGACATTGAAGGCCCTGGTAAGCAAACTTCTTTTTTAATGTAACCTTCCATATTATGTAACAAGCTCAAGCTAAAATGTTGTTGTGTTATGTGTTTTTGCAGCTGCAACTCCTTATGAGAGTGGAGTTTTCCGCATGAAGTTGAAACTATCACATGATTTTCCACACTCTCCTCCTAAAGGTGTGTTTAAATAGAACTACATTAGTATTTTTCTGTTGGAATTTTGAATTGTTTTTTACGAACTGTTTCATGTGATGTGGTTCATTATTTATTTTCCCTTAAAACATTGATTGCCTGCTTGTTCCTGATTTCTTTATTTTTCCAAATTGAAAGAATTGAGTATATTTGTGTTTTTCGTCGAATTTAATGTTTTGCGTCAAATTGAAAGAATGTTAACTAACTAGTGAACCCGTCGAATTTAATGTTATAGGATATTTCTTGACCAAGATTTTCCATCCAAATATTGCCAACAGTGGAGAGATTTGTGTCAACGCGCTCAAAAAGGATTGGAATCCTAGCCTTGGGTTACGGCATATTCTTATCGTAAGTCTTGGCTGTCTTCTTACATGAGAGTTTTTTTTTTTTTTTATTATTTTATATTCTTGACTTATTGAATTAAGTTCTGGTTGATTAGACTTTGTATTTATCAAAACATTGATTCCCATAATCAACAGGTTGTTAGGTGTCTATTGATTGAACCATTTCCAGAATCAGCTTTAAATGAACTGGCTGGTAAACTACTGCTCGAAAATTATGAGGAGTATGCTAGACATGCCAGGTGAGTTAAGCCAATGGTGCTGCTCCTGCCAATTTATTTTATATATATGTCGATCTGTGGTTTTGATAAATTTTCTATAGTTAAACTAGTTCCATGCTAGTTTTTATGTAAGACATTTCCAGCATCTGCTTGTAATTGAGGGGCTTTAATTGCGACCTGCAGGCTTTTAACCGGAATCCATGCAAAACCAAAGCCAAAATTCAAAAGTGGAGCTATAACCGAATCAACTACTGCTCTGAATGTTGATCAGACAAACACCTCAGTGCTTAATGCTGACAACAAAACCATGCCGTCAGGTGCTGCTTTGCCACCACTGTCATTGCCCTCAACCACTGGAGCAAGAGGAACTAGTCAGGATCAGGCAGTAGTGGGCGTTCTGACCGAGTCGTCTGCTAATGTTTCTTCTGCTGCCGCGGTAGTTTCTGCTGCTCATGCACCACAAAAGAGGGACATTGGAACTGCTAAAGCTCAGGCAGACAAGAAGAAGCTAGATGCTAGAAAGAAAAGTTTGAAAAGATTGTGATGAAGCTGTTCAATAATCAAACCTTTTATTTGTGCCTTAGTTTTGCAATTTGATAGAAAGAAAGAAGAAAAACAAAAACAAAAAAAAAGAGGGGAGGGGGAAGGGATATGGGTAATGGGTGAAATTGAACTATTGTGTACTATTGATCTTTCTGGGAAAGAAGACTCACCCTTATTTTATTATTATTCGTTTTTTTCTCAAATTGATCTCTATAACTAATGACCTTACTGTCATTTACTTTTGATTACTTGGCCTCTAATTTTACTCAAACCCTTCACTATCATTCCATCATATTAGTTGGGAACATGATAAGTCCACCTTGTACTTTTCCTCATAAGACATTTGATCATGTTTGAATCATGAATGATAAATCACTTACTTGGGGTGTATCTTCCTATGTCCTTGTAATGGTTAGATGATACATCATCAATCACTTGGGGATTACTTAGAATGATACCAATACCTTGGGGGTATTTTTCCTCCTAGTATATGAGATTATGATTAGAATGATACCCATCACTTACGAGTATTTTCCTCGGTCATTGTAGTTGTTAGATGGTACATCAATCACTTAGAGTGTTTAGACTACACTACACCTCAAGCTCATAGGGTAGTTAGGCAATTCAATTCCTCAAACTCTAAACTTCAACCAACAACTAAAAAGTTATATATTCCATTCACCTTTAAGGATTAAAGGTATTGGTTTATTGGTATACACAGGGATTATATCATATGCATAAATGGTGATTACATCATACGTACAACATTAAACATATCAATCTCAGAGAACATGGTCAAAATAATAGGCATAAGGCAAGATCAGCTCTCAAAATCCCATACAACCGTGTAAGTAATATCACGAACAGTACACATAGCACAGTTCATATTATAGTTAAAAATATTCATAATAAAAATGGTGGACGTATAAATCAAAACCCGAATCAAAGTACCAATAAAAAATTGGTCCAAGTGGTAAGGGGATTGAGCTCTTAAGCATGTGATCAGAGATTCGACTTTTACCTCATGCGTATGGAAAACATTTGGTTGGGAGGAGAGAACCCACATTGTCTGTCCCACAAGTTCTCTGACGGAGATTAGTCACTCTTAAGCGGCAGGGAAAACTTTGTACCAATATCATGGTAACAAAAAAAACTCATGAAAGTATCCAACCTTGAAGCTTCTTCCTCTTTGTTTGTCGTCTAACTAATGAGATTAATTTGTATGTGCGGTTGTAGAACTTATTTTACATACATTAAATTGTATCATAATGTCTTTCTATTATGTTTTTTTTTAAGTATCTCTAAAAATATTTTCATGACGGTATGATTAAATTCATGGATAAAAAAGTTTTTTCGTGACGATGATGTAAATTTAATCCTTAATCTTATCTGTTTGATATTTTAAAAATAACTTGGATTAAACCTTACTCGACTTTACAACATCGATTTATAAGATAAGAAATATCATTTTTGCTATAAATTGTTAATAATTGCTTTTTAGGCCCCATGTTCCTTTGCCAGCTTCTGACAGTGTATTTTTTACTCTTTCTTTTTAATAGCTTATCGGAAACTATTTTTCGATAAAATATTTTGCCTGTTTTGAGTAATAATACAAGAGCTAATAAAAGCAACCATTAAAACCGTTTCAATTCAATCGAATTCAATTTGCCATGGGTTGCGTTTTTAATTTATCTTATACAAATATTAAATTTGTCGGTCATAATCAAGATCAGGAGTAACCATCACAAAAATAAACATAAATAACAATGCAAAAGCTTTAAAGAGATTATATTTGGTGTCATCATCTGGCTCTTGTATTGGCGCCGGTGCTGGCCCTAGCAATGGAGAATTTGGAGTATAACTTGGTAGTGCCTTTGAACTTTCACTTTTTGGAGCCCTCTAAAGCATTTGGTTTAGCAGCATCAATTACAATATCACATAACAAACATGAATTCAGACTAACTACAGATAGAATACAACAATTCATTATTTCTTAGGCTCTGTTTGAAATGATGGAACACAACGGAGCGGAGCAAAAATGAACATAACGGAATGGAATAGTCCCTTCCATTGTTTGGATATTTTATGGTAGAGTAGAAAAAATTTGCCGTACGATTATTTGGATTGTCGATGGAATGGAATGAATTATAACTTTCTACTTCAATTTAACCCTTCTTAAAAAATACCATTATATAAAATTAAAGCATATATCTTCCATTAAAATAATTACAAAATATATAATTATAATATAATATCAACAAAATATAATATTTTTTGGTTACTAACATAATATAATATGATATGATGAAACAGAAAAAAAACAAATGAACAATGATTATTAATTATATTATTAAGAAAAATGATTATTAATTATTAATAATAGGTGTTAAAATCAAGAGTGACACGATACGATGGACATGTCCAAAACTAAATCCTATTGGATTATGGTCTAAATCGAGAGTTCCTCACCTCCTAGTTCAGATTTTGTGCAGCAGACCACTCTGATTGTCACTCACGTCCCCTTAAGGACAACTATCTAACTAAAGGACTATGAGTTAAATCATACTTATCCATTATATATACCCTTTGCTCAACCCTTGGGGTCAGGTATGATACTTTCTTACCCATGATACAACCACATATTTTCTTGAACTTTTTATTGATTTGGGCGTCGGAGAACATGTAGGTACACCGAGACCATGGGAGAAGGACTTGCAGCAAACGAACTAAAGCTCAACTGCTCTTCACAATGGATCTCAGCCAATCAATCATCTCCTAAAGTCGAAATGGATCAACTAATACTAAGTTAATATCGGCTAACTTTTTTTCCACAAGTAGACTATCTCTTAAATAGGTGACTCTAGGAATCAAACTCAGGTTCCTTTCCCCTAGTGGAGAGTCGCACTGTCAACTTTTTCAACACTATGTTTACATTGACCTCCCCTGAGGTTTAATCAAATGTCACACACCTCCCCTCTAGTTTTTTCATAGACAACAACCTCCCCTCAAATTAACTCCGTTAACAATCTGTTATGTTCAAGAAGAAAACAAAAAAAGAAAGATCAATTGTCGCCCTGAGGTTTCATCTTTCATATGTATACTTATTTTGACATCCAGTACACAATCAAACTGAGTTTACTGAGAGACTAACAGTAACAACTCATGAGGTGATAAATTTTAGTTCAGGTATTCACCGAAACGGTACCTTTTGGCCAAGACAATAGCTATTCAGTGCAAAATTGTAGCAAAATGGTATCAAGAACATGAAAAGCATTATATGATACTCATAGTAAATTTGAAGCTTATATATTGGCTTGAGAATCGTGAAAATTCATATGGTTAATTATTTTATGTTTTTGTGAATTAGACTGGTAGATTAGAGAAAATATATTTTTATGCCAAATTCATTTTTCCTAATACAAAAATTAAGAATACAACGCATCAGCAATTTGGTTTCTTTTTTGTTTCTGAATCAATTCGGTTGTTTAAGGAGAATGCAATAGAAATTAAACAACAGCAATTTGATTTCTTTTTTGTTTTTGAATCAATTCGATTGTTTCAGGAGAATGCAACAGAAACATGAAATGGGGATGTAGGGCATAGGCGGTGTGTTTGGATGACAGTAACAAATGGTGTTAATCAAGAGGGGGGATCAGTGTCATTAAGTTAAATAATAAGGGAGGTTAGTGATCAAATTAAAAATAGAGGGGAGGTTTGTGACATTTGACTAAACTTCACGGGAAGTCAATGTAATTTTCCCTAAATAATATACCTGACCCTACAATTTCAAGGATAAATTGGTAATTTAATCATAGATTCCAAGGCTGCCCCTAAATATTAATGTTAAATAACCCAACCTAGCACTCAAGGATTCCGTATGTTATTGTCCTCCAACAACACTAATATGTGGTGGTGAATTCCTATATTCTGGATTGGATTCCATATATCTCCAACGTGTCTGCTGACTTGTATGAATTGTATTTCCTATCTGGCCAGACAATATAGCATTCCACATCTCAAACTCACACCCTAACCAAAAAACCACACTTCTCTTGTGGCTTTTCTTGTGCCAAATTATGTCTCACACTTTCCCTTGTCTTTATATAAGAGCATTGAGTCTCTTCCTTAACAATCATACATTCATATCTACTAGCCCCCAATTTAGGAGTTATAAATCAGATTTTGGTCTTTTTACAAATATGCCATCAATTTCCAATGTTGTTGCTCCATGGTGCAAGAAGCATGGAAATGACCATGATGGTTGTGTAGTTTGGTATGACTATCCTCCTACAGTTTGCGACGAAGGAGACGACGATGACGATGGTGGCTATGATTATGCTCCTGCAGCATAACCAGTTGGTTGATTTTGGTTACTACTTCTACAGCTCAACTAGTGTTAATTACTACCTAACTAGTTAATGAAGATCTTCTTTTTGTTTGCAACAATTAGTGCTAATTGAAAAAACATTAGGAATATATATCTGCTCTACTCTACCTATATTACTGCTCATCATATGATCCTTTAACGGATGATCTATATGTTAAGCAACTTTTTGTTATGCAAGATGAAAGATAACTACGAGTGCATGCTTATGACAAATGAAGTTTGTTGATTAATTAATTCGCTTAATTGCAGTTTTCGCCTCCGAAGTATCACAATCTTGTGATTTTGGTCCCCTATAAAAAAACAATAACAAATTAGCCCCACAAGTTTACTCCATTTTGCACTTTTAGCCCCCTTGACCAATTTTGACTAGGTCAATGCATACGTGGCACATAAATCCCTTTATTTATTAGACTTAATTGCATTTTTGGTCTCCTAAGAGCATCTACGATGCTAAAACTGAAATTGAGTTCTTCATTCCATTTTTGTGGATCCAATAATGCCACATGAGATTTAAGGACAATTTCACATTTTTACTCTACCGGTATAAATCAACATAAAATTCTTTTTTTACTTTTAAGTGGGTCCCGTCTCCACTTTGTCTCTTCTCCACTTTCATGAAATGTGTGTAACGTAAAGCAACTTTCTCATGTAGATAGAACCGTTCTTGCTGCAGAACCGTTCTACACAGTGGCAGCCACGTAAGAGATGTTCAATGCTTAGAACAAAATCAATGTTGTTCTTGTATTTTAAGAGCCAAGCGCTAAAGTTGCTCTAAGTATTACAATCTTGTGATTTTGCCCCGCTAAAAAAATAGAAAGGCACACGTGGCACTTCACTTTAAGTGATGTGGGTGCTACGTATTCATTGACTTGATCAAAATTGGTGTGAAAGATCAAAAGTGCAAAATGGGGTAAACATAGGGGATCGATTTGTTATTGTTTTTTATACGGAGCCAAAATCACAAGATTGTGATACTTAAGGAGGCAAAACTGCAATTAAGCCTAATTAATTTCATGTCACTGATCTATTGTCTTAATAACGAATAGATATTGCATAAAAATGTTACAAATAGATATGTCATCAATTAAATTAGTAACATTATTTACGATCAATGATTTACTTTGAAGAAAGTCAATATAAAGAATAGAGTAAATTATAATCCCCTCCCCTCAAACATGCTTGAATTAGACTCCCCTCCCCTTTTATGTTAAAATATACACTCATCTCCCTTGAAAAGTAAAATCTACACTCCCCTCCCCCTATAAGATCATTGAATTACAACCATCCCCCTTAATAATTAAATAGGCACTACACTTTAATCTATTTTAACATAAATAATTTTTTTTATAATATATAATAATTTTGAACCAACATTTAAGAAAAATAAATTCATTTTTTTATAATTTAAATGTCAATGATAATTAAATTTAAATATTTTTCTATTAATTTTATAATTTAGAGTATAAATTATTAACTTTTAAATAAGCATTCTTTATTGTCTTTGGTAATTTTCCACATATTTTAATTTTATTTTGGGTTGTTTTCTATTTTATAATAGGGTTTAAAACTATATGTTAATGAAAATGGGAATAAAAAATAGCGAAAAATATGTATTCAAATTTTGATTATATTAAAATAGATCCGCAATACTATTTTTTTCGAAGTGTATTAAATTATTATTTTTTTGTTAGACTATTAGAAATAAAAAAAAAATATTGAGGGAGTAAAGTGTAGATTTTAACATAAGAGGTGAGGGGAATGTAATTCAAGCTTCTCTTAGGGGAGGGGAGTTAAATATTTTATAATATGTTTTGAATAATAAAGGAGATGAGTGTATATTTTAACATAAGAGTGGAGGGGAGTGTAATGCATGTATCTTTGAGGGGAGTGAAGTGTAATTTACTCTAAAGAATAACATCAATTACCGAGGGAGTAGGTGATCGGAGAGTCCAGTGAAATCTAAGCCATTTAATTTTTTTCATTGCAGGCATTTATAATTATTAAAAGGTAATTAAAGGTTCAGATCTACACTACAGATCATCCAATAAAATTCTCACCGGAGAGAATCCAAGTCCTATTACCGACCGCAAAACTTTTGAAAACATGTAAAAAACTGTAAAAATGACATAATTATTGACGAGATTATACTTATTAGTTAAGCTAAAGTAAGTAAAGTCTAACTATTAATTGTTGTAAAAACAGATACAACTGGAATATTATTCGAACAATCTGACCTTAGCTGAAACACAAATGTGAACATGACAAATTTTATTTATATAATATCCCCCGTATATCAACTTCACATCTAGCACATATAAATCATATTTCATTACAATGATCAATGTTGAACAAATGAATGAGAATTGATTGAAGGTTATATATATATAAGGTGTAGTAGTAGTAGTATTGTATGGTTTGATAATTAATTTCACTTGGCCATCATAACCTTAACAAACTCATCATAATTAATTTGACCATCACCATCAACATCAGCCTCTCGAATCATTTCATCAACTTCTTCATCAGTCAGCTTCTCACCAAGGTTGGTCATTACATGACGAAGTTCAGCAGCAGAAATGAATCCATTCTGATCCTTGTCGAATACTCTAAATGCCTCTTTCAGCTCTTCCTCTGAATCTGTGTCTTTCATTTTCCTTGCCATAAGGTTTAGAAATTCAGGGAAATCGATTGTGCCGTTACCGTCGGCATCTACTTCGTTTATCATGTCTTGTAGCTCTGCCTCTGTTGGATTCTGGCCTAATGACCTCATCACGGTTCCAAGCTCCTTTGTTGTGATGGAACCTTCAGAATCATATAATGTTATGCAATTGTGATAACTTAAGAATTAGGGACACGACGAGGAACACTGGACATGATACTAACATGTTAACATCAATAATAATCTGATAAAAATAAATAGAATAATTAAATGTAATGTGTCAAACACAGGCCATACATCTTCAATTTGAAGTGTTGATCCGTGCTACATAGATAATAAAGAAACCATTTTTTTTTGTAATATACAAATCTTGATCCAATCGCAATGCTAGTGCAACCATAATTTCAAAAACTATAATTGGAGTGTCTTACTATAATTGTAGCTCCATTCATGGGCAATTTTTTACAACATGTAACTATTAAAAAAGACATTTAATTTTTTTGCGGAGTGATATTTGTACAACTAATAATAGATAACTTAGGTGACAACCACTTTTCTCCTCTTGTGATTGGACAAAAACAATGGAGAGAGAAAGAAGAATAGAGAGAATAAAAACACATGTAAGTATGAGGGAGATGGTTGTTTCAAGAGTTGTTAAAAAGTGGTTGTACAAATATCATTTCTCAATTTTTTTTGTGAGGAAGAAAAAAAAAAGACATCGAATTGTGTTTAAAATGAACTACATTCACATTTTTTTTATAGAATTTTTAGATTTTTCTTCGAATATAAAACTTTTGCTTGGAATATAATCATAATTAGCATTAGCAAGACATGAAATTCTTTTCATTGCAAGCATTTTATTATATTTGAAATAATTTTACAATGTGAAACAAAAAAAAAAGAACATTGTATAAACAGAGTATATTGCTTCCTTTAAACTTTTCTTTTGAGACAAGAATATAACTCAATTGTTCAATTTTCTCTCTGTTTTATTGTGATGACTTGAAAAAAAAGAGCTTAAAAGACTCGTCCGCATTGACGTACATACTCTGACATAGAAACCGGTCACAAGTCACGATATTGACACGGACACGTTGACATCGATATTAATCTGAAAAAAATGATATCTACTAATGTAATCATATATGTTGGTAACGTGTCGATGTCAAATATGATACCTATCTGATATTGAAAATTGTCTAATCGGATAAGTATCTTTGTTTCATTGTCACAAAACAATGACATCAATCAACTATAATTTAAAACAAAAGATATTATGGGAGGGAAAAAAATAATATGATCATGATAATATGCAATAAAAGAGGGAGGAAAAATGAACGCAAAAAAAGAAAGATTATATATTAAAACATACCATCACCATCTTTATCAAACAAGCTAAATGCTTCTTTAAATTCAGAGATCTGATCATCTGTGAGTTGATCTGCCATTTGATATATTGCTCTTTCTTTGAAAATGGAATAGTTTTTTATGCTTTTCTGAAAAAGAAGAAGAAGGAGGAGAGAAAGAGAGAGAGGGAGAAACAAGAAACTCAAACTAACAATCTTGTTCCGACAAAACCTCTCCTTCTTGTATCTATGCCATCAACACAAACTCCACTATTTTTTCTTTACCATAAATAACATATATTGACTTGTTTCATCTTTCACCTAATTTGTCCCTATTATTTGGATGACCTGATTGATTTTTTTATTTTTTTTTGTTATAAGAATTTTAAAATTTTAAGTAATTCAAATTGTTCAATTAATTTGTTTTCATTTTTAAATATTTTCGTTTGCAAATAGTAATAGAAAATTTCATTGTTATCATCTATGGGGAACTTTTATGAAATTTAATTTTTTGCGCCAATTATGAAAAATGAAAAATAGGGGTCAAATTGCAAAGCTCAAAAATTTTGAGGGGCCAATTTATAATTTTTGAAAAATTTGAGGGATCAATTTGTAATTTAAAAATATAGGGGTCAATTTGTACTTTTGAGAAAATTTATTGGGGTCATTTTGAAAATGTGAAGAGTAAAATGCAAACTTTGAAAGAAATATAAGAATGAAGAAATTTGAAATTTCTAACTTTTAGATGTCATTTGAAATTCTTTAAAACTTAAACAAAATACGTCATAAATTTTTATAATTTTGAAAATTCTTCAAACTATCACCCAAACAATGAAGTTTACGTAAAAGGATTTGAATTACCTCAAAACATTTTATTAACTCAAAACATTCCTCCATCCAAACACACTCTAAAGTCTTCTCACAAGTATTGAACTCGCCAAGTTACCATTAAGCCCTTATAATATGTGAGGAGTTTGGCATATTGAAAATGTTATTTACCTTTGTCTAAGGTGTTGCCTCCACTAATAAATACATATTTAACAAATTCACTTGGTTGCTTTAACGGTGATGACTTATGACCTTTGAGTGTTCTCCTCTCAAGATTTAGGGTTCGATTCTCCCGAGTGTCAATTTCTTCGGTGAATTAGTCTGCCTTATTAAAAAAAACATTTGTTTAACAACCTAATAACACGAAACCCACCATATTTTGGATACACTTGACATCATTTTAAAATTTGGGTTGAAACTAACTCAACCTTACAAAATTGACTTGTAAGGTGATGATTGTCCCCACTTATAAACATTTATTCAAACTATGTCTCTCTCAATGTGGGGCACTTAACACATAATTTTAATCTACATTTCGAAGTAAGGTAAGTAAAGTTTGACTAAATATTTGGATGTGTTGAGATTTTGAACTCCAATTTGGCAACAAAAATATCACACTATAATTTGTCAAAAAATAAAATAAAATATCACACTATAAATTCAAAGAAGATTAAATAAAAAGAGAGATAGTTTCATTTTGAGTTTAATCCATATGCACCAGCATAAAAATGTTATACATGCTAATCAAAATCTTCATACATGTTACCAAAGAGCATTTGGATCAGATGGAAACATATATATTCTAGTTTAACTAAATGTATTCCGTTCAAATCAAACCTTTAAAATGCAGCAATGTTAAATTTCTTGAAGGAGATTAGGTTATGCAGTTGTGCTTAGAGGATACCTAAGTAATTAACCCCACGAAGTGAACAATCTTTGCAGGCTACATATCTCATCAAAAGGTAGCTCACATTGCTCAGTTACCTTGGCTTCAACATTGACACACCACCTTTCATATACCTTGGCATTCTACTTTTTAAGGCAAGCCAAAAGTAAGACACCTTCGACCGATTGCACATAAGGTTAAAGTAAAACTCTCAGTTAGAAGGCATCATTATTGTCAATTTCAGAGAGAGTTGCTAGTAAAAATTGTAAGGTAGTAATGGACCTTTTCATTGAATGTTATTTGGTGTTTAACACTCATCCTCCTCCACTTTTATGGCATTGGATTAACATTAATTCAATATGTTTGTGGGTTATTGTTTGGTTGGGAATGGTTGAATGTGTCTTGGAGCGGGGGATGATTGTGTGAATGTTTGATTTACACTAATTTTTTTTCCAAACTGCTATTATATTTAACACTGCTGCCTTCGGCTTCTTTACTTTCATGTTGTGAAGTCTTAATATTAAAGTTTCATCACGTCAGTCCAAGTAATATCAGTTAATGTTTTTTCAACTTATTTTCATCTAGCTTGTTGCATATCACAACCTTTAAGATTATGAAGTTTTGAATTTTTTTAGTACCTTGCTATATAGTTTGGTTTTAAATTTATAAATCTGCATAATGCACTGATGGGGTATGTAATCTATCTAGTGATTTTTGTGATTTAACCCATTATTGACTAGCTTAATTGGCATTACTCTGTTTCCTTGGCATAAATACTGAAAACAAGTTGCACTGATACTAGTATGAACAAAACCTAGGTGACTAGCTTAGATTTTGAGGTTTGTAGCTATTTTCCATTATCCACAATTGACAACACTTGTCGTATTTTGACACAATTGTTTTCTACCTTTACTTATCAGTAATTAGGATCTCAATTTATAATTTTTTCATTTGTTGCAATTTGGAAAGAGATAGACACAAAAATATAATGATGGTGAGATCCACTTAGTGAAAGGACCCACCACTTATTTTTTGTGTCTATCTCTTTTCAAATTGCAACAAATGGAAAAAATTATAAATGGAGAAGACCTTTACCACAGTGATTAATACTAGTAATAGTAGTAATACTAGTAATACTAGTAAGCCTTTCCCATCTCTCTTCACTCTCTTATTATTCCTAGTAGTAGTAATATCATTCGTACTTAAAACTGTAAGCCCAGACCATCACTCTTCACTCTCATTCTCGTCACAACCTAACCGTTACACTCATCACTCTTCACTCTCAAATCCATCGCAACACATTGGCTGCAAACGTTGCTGATCAGGTTTGTTATTGCGTTTATTTCTCTTTTTCTTCAAACTTCTTCTTCTTCTTCTGCATGCAATGTTCTCAATTTTAGGTTTGTAGATTTCAATTTTCTCTTATTTTTTCTTCATACATCTTCTTATACGATTCTCATTCTTTATGTTCTGGATTTTCTGTTCGTAGCAACAAATCTATGCAATTCGAATTTTGATGGGGAAGATAAACTCCTCTTTCAAGGAATTGAAAACGCATTCTGCACCTAGGAAGGGATCCGAGAAGGGACACGAGAAGGGATCTATGGGAGTCAAGAAAGATTTGGTGTCTTTGGTTGAAAGTAAAATATTAACATATTGTGTATGTTAATTACAATATAATTTCTTTAAAATGTATTTTAATCTACTCTAATGTTGATTTTATGATTTTATAAAATACGAGCAAGAAATTGAGGATTATGAGAACAAGTTAAGGGTACCATTGGTTTTGATTATCGCACCGTGTGAGTTATTGATTTATTGATTGTTTTAATTTACATAACTTTCAACTGTCCCCACGTTTATTGATAGATTATGCGGTTGTATGTAGGATACCCGGTCCTTTAGATGACGACATTGATAACCGAGATCAAAAAATCAGGAACAAGGCCATCCATGATCGACATCAGCTTTGGATCACGTTTATGCGGGATGGCACCAAACCTTGGGGTACCTAGCTGTGGTAGGTAACTCTATGTTTTGTGAATTGCTAGTTAATGTTTATTTCATGTTCTATATAAGGTAGTAATGGACCTTTTCATTGAATGTTATTTGGTGTTTAACACTCTTCCTCCTCCGACTTTTATGGCATTGGATTAACATTAATTCAGTATGTTTGTGGGTTATTGTTTGGTTGGGAATGGTTGAATGTGTCTTGAAGCGGGGGATGACTGTGTGAATG
>Ga0315914_1006015_pt1 | contig 17415 bp, 11 predicted proteins | sample MpolenodulesMG_FD_203920 | JGI IMG/M metagenome (GOLD analysis project Ga0315914, IMG submission 203920) | Medicago polymorpha root nodule microbial communities from Los Angeles, California, United States - elongated nodules | ecosystem: Host-associated > Plants > Roots > Nodule | place: USA...
ACATAACAGTCACGTAACCCACAAGCAGTCTAACTAACCAAGAATAAGGACCTGAAAAATAGGCCACGTTATTAACTAAACAGAGAGAAAATAGCCACTATTAATTAAAACTAATTTCAATGAAGAATAGATCCATCAAGAATAAGTCCAACAAACCTGACTCCAAGGAAAAACATTTGAAGATTTTAGCTTGAACAAAGTGTGTACCTTATGTAGGTGGATCTTTTCTTGGCATCCCCAATTTATGTGCAGGCCCCTTGATCAAATTCTTGATATATTAATTCTATATATACTTGTAAAATACGAGATTATATTTTAAAAATAAAAATGTAAGTCACACTAAAAGTGGCGACATTATTCTGATACTTCCCTTGTCACCTTAACGATGCTTTGCAAAAGAAGAATCTTAACACCAAACAAAAGAAAAACATCTTTCACGTTTCATTTCACCTTTGACACTAAAGCATGCCATTGCCATTACTATTACTATTACCATGTCTTTCTTTTCTACTCTCCGTCGATCCTCCTCCTTCATTCAACGTTTCCGAACTTCGACTTCACAGTTTTCTTCCTCCTCTCCGCCATCGTTACCGAATACCAACCCACAATATCCAAAGTGGGTTTCGGTCTTTGTTGTTGGCTCTGCTCTTGCTCTTGTGTGTTACTTCTCCAAAACCAATTCACACTTCGACTCTGCTTTCTTAAACAACGCCATTAGAAAATCATCTCTTTCCGAGGGTTCCAATAATAACTTACTTTTTGGAGGCATGTAATGTATTTATTTAACATAATTTAAGCATTATTGGTACATTAAGAATACTAAATTTAAGCAGTATTAATTTAAGCTCACTAAATAATCAACTTTTTGTTGCAGATTCCTACAGAAGCAAGGTTTTCTTCAACTATGAGAAGCGCATACGATTACATAGTCCACCTGAGAAGGTCTTTTTTAACCTCCGCTACTTTTTGTGCTCATGAGCTTCTGAATATGAGTTTAATTTCCACACATACTTTCAATATAAATTAGTTTTACACCAACATATAATAAGATCAATCTATCTTTTCATATCATACTATTATAAAAGTGAGGATAAACTGGTTTACACGCAAAATTCACATTCTTTAAATCCTATGTATATTACGTCATATTTTCTTATATTAACCGGTGGTAAAGTATAAATCTATATCTGCATTATGATGTACTTACTACTTAGTTGACTTTTGGCTGTTCTGATAATTCAAGCAATGTAATGATCAATTTGGATGAGTTTATTTAAAATATTATACAAAGAAACATAAAATTAAGTTACATTAGGATTATTGAGGATGAAAATTGAAAACTAATTTCTTAAGAATGATATGATATCTACTTGACAAATTACTGCTGTTTTGCATTTAGGTTTTTGAATACTTTGCATCATATCGTTCACCGGAAGGGGAAGTTCTTATGAAACCGGCAGATTTAATGCGAGCAGTTGTTCCTGTTTTCCCTCCATCTGAATCCAACCTTGTTAGAGATGGATCCTTGAAAGGCGAAAGAAGTCCTGGCCACTTGTTCTGCCCTCCTTCAGAATTTTTTATGCTTTTCGATGTAAACGGTGACGGTCTTATATCTTTCAGAGAGTGAGTTGTTTGGATTTTCTATTATTATGGGACATTTGTGAAAATTATTTGATCTCAGGGCAAGGTTTTAAACTATTTATATTTGTTTGTGTCTAAAATCCTTAATAATGGTCTCATTTTAAGTGCAACAGGTATTTATTCTTGGTAACATTGCTTAGCATCCCAGAATCAAATTTTTCTGCAGTATTTAAAATGTTTGACATGGATAATGATGGGTATGTTGTACTCTTTCTGCCTTATTTAAATGTTTAGTATCAATTGGTAGAACAATTTTTTGTTCAGCTATAAAGAACTGACATATACAATGGACATGATACTGACACGTAACTAAGAATGATCGACAAATTGTACTAGTAGTGTTGTAATTCTCTCAAAATCTCGAATTGGATTTGATGCTTAATTAGTTTTGTCCATCTTTAGAGAGATAGATAAAGAAGAATTCAAGAGAGTGGTGGCATCAATGCGATCTCATAGCAGGCATGGTGTTCACCGAATGCATGAACAACAGACGGATGCTTCTGTAGAAAATGGTAGGATGGTGGAATACTTATTTGGTAAAGACGGAAAAGGACGCCTCAAACATGATAAATTTGCGAAGTTTATAAGAAATTTGCATGACGAAGTATGTCTCCAATTATTTCTTTCTCCCTATAAGTCCATAGTGCCTAAATATATGACTTTGTTGACTAGATCACAGGAATTAAAAAAAAATGTTTGGTATAGTAACTTTAGAAGTGATTATGTATGTAAATTAATTACTGTAGTATTACGTGTGTAGATTTTGAGGCTGGAGTTTGTTCATTATGACTACAAATCTCAAAAAACCATATCAGCTACGGATTTTGCACACTCCATAGTTGCTTCTGCAGACGTGGGTCATCTGAGCAAGTTACTTGAAAGGGTTGATGAATTAAACAATGATCCACAGTTCAATGACGTACACATTACATTTGAGGAGTTCAAAATTTTTGCAGAACTGAGGAAAAAATTAGTGCCACTATCATTGGCTCTATTCAGTTTTGCAAAAGTAAATGGCCTTTTAACAAGAGATGATTTTCAGCGAGCCGCGTCAAGTGTACGTCATGTTTCTCCGATTTCTTCATGTTTTATAAAAGTTGTCATCAGACAATAAATTATGCTTTGTTCTGTTTCAGGTTTGTGGTTTATCTCTTTCTGACAACGTGGTTGAGATTGTTTTCCATTTGTTTGACACAAGTGGAGATGGAAATCTAAGTTCAAATGAGTTTGTTAGAGTGCTACAGAGGCGTGAGAGAGATGTTGGTCGATCTGTGGAGACAGGAATCATGGGTTTCTTGTCATGCTGTTGGAACTGTACAGACACTTCCCCAGGTTCACAGTTGTTTTCCTGAGTGAACTTGCACATACCCACTACTTCTAATTACTAGTATTAGTAGGCTTTGATGTGTGAATCAGTAATGTGTACTTAAAAATATATGACAACGGAGAGTATCCTCTTCATTTCCATTTCTATGCATGGCTACAAGGCATGTGCCAAAAAAAATGTTTTAATAGCTGAGATCTACTTTTTCAAATCAATTTTTTTTTATTATAAAACAAGAAAAACATTGTTGGAGCAGATGGACAATCAATTTAGTTCTTTCATCAATCAATTTTGATGAATCTTGATAGCAAATTAGAGAGCAACAAAAGTTTTGATGAATCTAAACAAAGTAAACTTGCACTAAACGTATCAACTCGGAATTCCTTGTCCTGTTAGACGACAGAGGAACTAAATTGATTTACGATCTTAAATTTCAAATAATAATTTGACATTTCATTGGAGTTAATTATGAATATTCTACAAAAAGGCCACAAAGGTTTAAAAGAATAACTAATTCAATAATGACCATCAGGAAAAAAACACTAACCTCGTGACAATTTTTTTTATCAAAACAAAAATTATAATTCACATCTTTAAGGCATCAAGGATTAAGAACCATATCCTTATACCAGAATTGTCACTTCCCCTTCTTGATTTTGCTTTGCAAACATTGTACTGATGCTTATTTTGACTAGAGTTGTTCTTGAAGTGGAAGAGGAATGGAAGGCCTCCAAGTTGTGCCATTCGGACTATCCATAAGAGCAATACCAAGAACAGCCAAATCTTTCCTTATGGAATCGGATTTGGCATACTCCTTTTGTATTCTAGCAGCATCCCGTTCTTCGATCTTCTTGAAGATTTCATCTTCTGTCAAGTTTGCACGGTTAAGAGCTTTCTCCTTAAGCTGCTGTAAAACCTGTAGCATGACAGTGATTAGATTTCATAATATACAAGGAAGATAAGGTATTAGGCACAACAATACGAGCTATGTCGCACACACAGAGTAAGTAGGGAGACAACCACTCACACCTATCTACACGACAATACTTTTCTGTATGGACCATATTGCATATTAGCATTGTTTAATATCATTCTAAAAAATTAATAACTTTACCATAGTTCAAATGAAAATTTCCCATTTTTCCATGTCATGCCACCAATTCAAAATACATTTACGAAAGTGGGGTGATGTGGCAAAATAGTGGATTTTCATTGGATGTCAATGTAAAACAGGTTTACACTGACTGTGCATATCTTTTAAATCCTAAATATATTTCATTAGCATATAAGGAGAATTTTACAACACCCTTGTGTTAAGTAACTTTTAGACCAGGTGGCAATAATATCAAATGATGGATGAATCACAAAATAATACCATTCAAACCTCCATTTGAACGCACAACGCCAGAGTTAAATAGAAATTGGAAAAATTGGGGAGTTGACATAGCTGAGTCTATCCTCAACTTTAAGAGTGGAAAAATTTGTACAATAGAACAGAAACATCATACCAATAAAAGCGGGAATTAACCTATGCAAAGACAATGTAGTACGTAAAAAAATTATCTATAGAGTTCAAAAATAACATTTATACACCGGCAAAAGAGTTATAAGAAATAACTTCCACCCATAATGGGATCTCTGTTAAGTGCACAAATATTAAGGATTTGTACTTTCATATAAACTAATGGACATTGATAAACAATGTCGAAAATTGTAAAAGTGAAAAAAACTAATCACATACATACCTCATAATAACTTGAAGGCATGAGACCTAAAACAGTAAGGACATCCCCAATACTTTTCTTCAAAGCTGCAAGTGATTCTATTCGAAATTGCTGTTTTTTTCCCTGTAAGGATCATGGACTTAGAAATGCTATAAACAACATACATATGAAATATTTGTGTTGATAACAAATAACAATAATTCACAAGATAACAGTTTTGAGGTCACACTTCTACCACTGGAAGTCTGTAAAGTAGTGTTCATATCTTACAAGTAATATTTGCTAAGATTCCACAAAATACTCTTTAGTTTAACCTTTGCTAAGATTGAATCATTTGCATCATATAACAATTAGCAAGTAATATATTTTTTAAATATAGATATAAGTGAACTGTTAGAAGATATTAAAATATCTCATATATAATAATATATTAATGTTATATAAAAATGTCATATATTATCTCTTGAGATTCATTTTACTATTTGATTACAATTAAGGACGTCGTTTGATATGTTGAGGCATGGATTTGAACCCGGAATTCTCCACTTCTCAGCACTTAGTGTGTGTAAGTTTTGCTCCTAGGCTCTCTAGAACAAAAAAAAAACAGTATCAATAAAGGCAGCTTAGTCTTTTGTGTCATTTCTATCAATACCATAACCTCAATTCGAGTTTTGCTGCTAGGCTCTCTAGAACATAAAAACTATCAATAAAGGTGGTGCTTAGTCTCTTGTGTCATTTCTATCAATACCATAACCACAATTCAAAGCTCTTGTTTCTCTCTCTTCCCTCACTTTTTATCTAAAATCCTATTAGTTCAACATGAACCCAAATGGATTGGTAGATATGCATAATAGAAAATCATAAGTTTAATATTTCAACATTATAAAAATAAAACCCACATCATTGCACATAAAACATTGTGAATTCCTGAAAATGATTCATTTTCAAACTTTGACCTCATTCAAAATCAATCAAAAATAATAATTAGATGACACCTATATGTGAATGGATTCTAAATGTGAATTGAAAAATTTGTACAAATCTTTATCTTCATAAACATTCACAAAGTTCACCATAAAAAAAATAAAAAAAAATTCACAAAGTTTGAAGGGGGCCAAACTATATTCTATGAAGAAAAAGATACAACAATAACTAAGTTTTACCTATCCACTAGATTGGGTCGGGTACATGTAAGATTTTAAAAAAAGTTTGTGATAACAGGTTGGGTCACAGCATCAAACTCTCAAGGTTTTTATCTTTCCGCAACACAACTACAATTGAGGCTGTCACCACCACTCACCGCATTTGACTGAAACTGTCTACAATATTAAGGATTGCAACCGCGATTTAAAACCTTGGCTGTATGGATTAGACAACACCATATTTACTATCATGTAACAACTATAGAGATAGAACATTAACTACTAAGTTCCTCTTAATGGATTTGAAACCTATAACTTTTCTTGATCTCCCTCTGCCTCTAACCATTGTACTATTCTCCATTTGATCAACCCCTCCCATAAATTTTCTCCACACATGTTCAAACTCCAAACCTAAGACGAGAATCTTTCATGTTTTGTACAATGGCATGCACCACAATTTTCTCTCTTATAATTGTATTCTTTATACTATGATGTCTTGCGCGACCACTTATCCACTTTAACATTCTCATTTCAATGACAGATTAGTTTATTGTCTATGAAGAAAGAGCGAGATAGACATAAAATTTCACATTAGAAGATTCATTTTCATATCTTTACACATCAGGAAATACTATACCTTGCGAGTATGCAGCAAGTCGTTAATTAATTTTAGTGGGTCAGACATTCCGGCCAATGCAACTGGAGTGTGAAGATCATCAGACATCGAGGTCCGAAAAACATCATAAAAGTTATCGATAATACTCAAAGTATCTGGTGGGACGGAATCTTTCTTAACTGTCTGATCATGCTGCTTCAGAAAGCTTTCACATTCATGTAATGTCTGCAAACAAACATTACACAAAAATATACATCAATACATATGTAAAAAATATATATAATGACACAATGATTAAATGCACGAAAAAAATTATGCTTGCCGATTGCATGGACAATGGCATACACAAGGAGAAGGCAGTTTCTAGCAAAATAAAGCAGTACCTCGTATATATAAAAAACACGATCTGAAGCACTTTCAAGGTGTATATTAGAGTAGTTTATGGGAGATCTATAATGAGCACTCATCAAAAAATATCTCAAAGCCAGCGGATGGTAAACATCTACAACCTGCCAACATGAAATATTTGTGGAATAAGAATTTATCCCTTTGAGTGGTAGAACAACAAATGGAAATGTAGGGTCCTTGTGAAAGATACTATACAATAAGCTTAAACAAATCAAGTCTAAACCATCGGGGCCACGTTACCTGCCGTATTGTAAAAAAGTTTCCCAAAGATTTAGACATCTTCACTGAGTCAATGGTGACAAAACCATTGTGCATCCATACACTAATATCACTTTTACTACAAGCAGCACAACTCTGAGCAATTTCATTTTCATGGTGAGGAAATACAAGGTCAATCCCTCCACCGTGGATGTCAAAAGAGTAACCAAGATACGCTGCACTCATAGCACTGCATTCAATATGCCACCCAGGTCTTCCAGGACCCCAGGGACTCTCCCAAAATGGCTCCCCTGGTTTTGTAGACTGCAGAACATCATTGAAAATCCAGGATAGATAAGTTTCAAACTAAATTAAGATTTTTAAGTATTTTATAATCATAAGTTTAAAATTTATAATGAGGTCGACATACATAACATTTACATTACTATTATCTTCCACCAATATCTTATACCTTCCAAAGAGCAAAATCAGCAGGATTTTTCTTCCTTGAATCAACAGCAACCCTCTCACCAGCTCGATTATCTTCTAGACCTCGACTTGATAATTTCCCATATTCTGGAAATTTTTCTACATTAAAGTATATATCCCCATCAACATTGTACGCATACCCATTATTAAGAATCTGTAAACAAGTATTTAACTGATTAACAATGAATCAATACTGTATTTTTTTTAATCTGATTCATAAAAGAGAGCTTGATAATAGACTATGACGAGAATCATTTCATATACCAATAGCATATCCATGTAAGTATTCTTAGAAATGGAATATGAAACAATGATATGAAATTTGTCAATCTTCTCATGTTTCATTTTAGTGCCATAGTAAAATGAACGACAATGGTACCTTCTCAATCATATCAATTATTTGGGGCATGTGCTCAGACACTTTCGGTTCCACGGTAGCAGGCAAACAATTAAGAGTTACCATGTCTTGACAGAACTCTTCACAATAGCGTCGACTCAAACTGATTGGATCTTCTCCTAACTCCTTCGATCTGGCAATTATCTACATAATTTGAAAATTGCATACTAAGATCCTGTAATAGCAATTAAAAAGTAGTGGGTACTTTGAACTTGCAATAAAACGATATAGTCAAAACTCACAAAAATTCTTACGGTCCAAACTCCAAAATATGATTAAAAGAACAAGTTATAGAATAACAAACTGAATGGTCAATAGACAGGGAATGACATAGATTGTGGGATAGATTAAGTTCATTTCTACAGAGATAGAATTCAGATACATCATTAACTTATACCCCTCGAGGACTCCCCTAAAACCTTTTTCTCTCTACCACTCAGTGTAAAGCAGCTAAATTCCAAAACTTGCATTTTGAAAATTAGCATTTCTTCAACTGTGTTACAATTAATGGTAATAGATTGTGTTTCAACAAGGGAAAAGCTTAACCTAATCAAACCATAGTTAAAAGAAATTATAGAAAATAGAGGCCTAGTAATTAGCCGAAGATGTTTTAGCAAGACCCTATTGGATAAACAGCTGATTAAGTACTTACAGCATAAGCTCTTATCATATAAGCGCTTACCTATAATTATAAATTATTTCAATAACAAAAGATAAAATAATGTCAAAAGGTTTTCCTACAATTGATAAGATGTTTCCATAAACTATAATAGCTTATGGAAATAAGCTTGAAAACTGCTTATGGACGTGGCATATCATATGTTGTTATCATAAGCTCTCCCAAATAGTCTCACATGTCCGTATGCCAACGGAAAAGCTAAAATAAGTCAATCCAGATACGCCTTATACAAGCTATACTACAAGGGAAAATGCCTCAGTGATGCCAATTTATATAAGACCGCAAAGAATCATCAACATAGCTTTTTAAAATCGAAGTTGTGGCAAGTAAGAATAAATCATTGAAACTGACCTTGTCATCTACATCAGTAAAATTGCGAACATAACAAACTTGAAATCCCAAGTGCTTAAAATATCTGCCTAATTGTCAAACAAAAACCAATTAGTACCGAAACCAAAACAATTAGGGTAAGTTCCCAAGAGAAAAGAGTAGTAACCTGTAAAGAAGATCGAAATTAACGTAAACACGAGCATGACCAATATGGCTAAGATCATAAGCAGTAACACCACAAACATACATTCCAACTTTCTTTTCCACTTTGGGCTTAAAAATCTCTTTCTTCTTACTCATTGTGTTGTGAAGCCATACTTCCGGCGAAGAATTCTTTGAACGGAAATTTTCACCACCGTCGTCGGAATTTTTCTCCGCAGTTAACGGCTGAGAGGAAGATGAGATGGCGCGGAAGGAGGGAAGATTCTTTCTTCGGAATACGGCGGTAAGGTGACCGGGGGAAAGGGTTCGAGATGAGTGGGTGAAGAGTGTGGTGGAAAAGGAAAAGGGTGTGTAGTGTTTGAGAAGAGACAGGGTAAGGGTACCCATTGGTTTTTTGCGACTATTTTTTTTGTGTTTTTGTTCTTATAGTTGCGTTATCAAACATTCGTGTGAACTCGGGTGAGTTGATCCGAGTCATACGATTATCGACCATGTGCCTACTTTTCGCCCCATTTTTGTTTTATACATTTTTTTAGAATGAAGAAAGATGATAAATGATATGCATGCATTGTTATATGCAGGCATAGTTTTAAAACTCGGTTCGGACCGGCCGGTCGGATCGGTCGGACCGTGAACTGGTGGGTAGGCCGGTTCGAGCCAACATTTGGATCGGTCATGCAGTTGACTTGGCCGGAACCGGTCAAAACCGGTGACTCGGCCGAGTTTTTGGTCTGACCGGTTCTCTATTTTTATTTTTATTTTTGCTTTTAGCTTTACAAAAACAACGTCGTTTTGGATTTTTCAATTAAAAAAAAAAGAAAAAACTGGAATTAAAAAGGTCGAAAAAGGGTAGAAAGACTCAAAAACCTCACTCCCTCCATTCACTCCTTTGTTTTCATGTTTATTTTAAATTATTATTGTTGCTAATGACAATAATAATTATATAAATTTAATCTGATTCAACCCGATTAAATTTATAATAATTAGCCTTTGAAATTATTATTGTTGGATAGATTTTTTATTTTAGAGGTGTCATTATTTTAGTTTTTAAAGTGACCGAGTCAATCCGATTCAATCCGATTTAATCCAGTTAAATAACTATATAAATTTAATCTAAGACCGAGTCATCTAACCGAGTCATCCGAGTGGTTCCGGTTCAGTCATGCGGTTCGACCAATGACTCAGTGGTTCGACCATTGACCCAGTGACCCCTACCGAGTCGATGACCGAGCCGAGTTTTAAAACTATGGGGGTTGAGGTTCGAACTCCGGACACCCCATTCTAGCCACTAGGCTATTTGACCAAAAAAATAATAAATAGAACATTTAATAGCTATTTCTAAGACATTTAGTGGTTATTTCTAATAGACGGTTACAAAATACACCATAGTTATATGGCAAGATAATAAATTCTTATCGAATGATGGTGTCAGCTATTTTACATCATCGTGTATAACTATCAAACTGAAGAAGAAAAAAAAATGTTTTTCTCTTTAGGACTCATGAACCCGATCCAACCAGTACGTCAACAGATTGGTTTGGTTTAGTTTTTCCATAAAAATAGCAGGTTAGGTACCGACCCATGTATACCCCAGTTACCCTGTCCGTTTAGTTCTAAGTTCTAACAAAATTTGAACTTGGTAGACTAGTTATTTTCATTTTCTACCAGCATTACTAGCACTAGCAGGCATGGATTCAAAAGAATAAAATATAAACTGACCAATGCAGCCAAAACAGATCATAAACCAAATAATTTTAAAGCGTGGGGACCAAATAAAGAAATTATAAATAGTTTCTACAATCAACCATATCCATATTGGTGGTGCATGGCTATCAACATTGAAGAACAGAAAGTGAGCGCAGTTACAAGGAAGCCTATTCATGTATGTGTTCACATTAAACATGCTAACATTCCTATAGAAAATTCAAATTCAGCAATTCCACAGCGTATACAATCACAGATTTCTATCAGCACCAACTTGTTATAACAAAATTCTCTATCACGGTAAGCAATATAGCTTCAGCGTCTGCTCGGGAAAACCAATGTGCTCGCTGGTTCTCGTCATTACTTGTAGAACTAGTTGCTTCTTGCAGCACCAGGTAACAAGCTTGCTAAAGATGGAACTCCTTGATTTCTCATTTCTTCTTGAGCACGTTTCATTTCTTCTGGATCTATTGCACCACAATACAATGAAGTTATGAGCACAAATTATGCAAAGAGTACAGCAATAATGAGCTGTATAAGACTATACAATACAAAACAACTTTCATTTAGATTGTTACAGAAATGATAGATGGCATTTCATCCCTCGATAATATGGAACAACAATAAAGCATGCACGAATGGAGACAATCTAGAGTGTATCTGTATGTATTGCATACTTCTGAAGGTGTGGAACTCAAAAATGGAAAAGTATACTGTACAAAGAGGAGGCCATCAAACCAATGTTCCAAATTTGAACTGGTAGGCAGGGAGCCATGAACACTATATATATATATATATATATATATATATATATATATATATATATATATAGTGTGTTAACACACACACCCCCCAGACCCCCACCCCATTATCAATCTAACAAATAAAGCAAATGCAAAGCAAATCAACATTGTCAAAATTCAAGAATGTCCTGATTTTTCTAAGTTAGAGATGTGAGTGTGAGCCAACTGGGACTAGTGAGCAACTGAACAAGTTTTTCTTTATAAACTCTTAGTTTGACAAACATGTGAGAAACAATGAGCAAAAAAGTCATACATCTTAAGCAAAGCATAGAAGAAAATACAAACAAAAAAAACAAGAAAACTTTGACAAAAGAAAAAACCAAGAAAACAGACATTTTAAGTATTTAAGGCTTAGAGTAACTGAACATTAAAATTCGAATTCAAAAAAATGGGTGATAAAACAAGGTTTTTTTTCCTGAGCTTTTAGCGGCCATGAACAGCTACGATTTTGGCAGCTATAGTGATTGCTACAGCAAGCTTATCTGCTATAGACTTTCAATAGTGTCTGCCGGATGCTCTGCTACCCCACTATTGACCAGCTTAATCCGCAAAGGATTTCAATAGGGTCTGCCGGATTCTCTACTTCAAACTTGAATTAAAGAAAGCACAGCTTATTAGTTGGGGGACAGCAAAGTATTTCAAATGGGAGCCATTAATAAGAGCACATTAGGGGAAAACAAAATTTCTTGGGGATGGAGAGGAAGAAAGATAGGATCACAAAAGGCACTTTAGACATTTTAACTTGACTTCAATTTCTGACGTATGCTTTGAAACATAAATTGCTGCTATGGGATAAGACTAATCTCATAAAATTCTACCGAAGGAACTAAGTAATTGTTTCATCCTTTCAAAGCAATTACAATATAGACATGCAAATGAGATAAACTTGAAAGAAGTTCGGAGATAAATTCCAGAAGGCGTACCCATGTTCTCCATTAATTTGGGCATAAGGAAGACAACAATCAGCATAAATCCCATCATCAGACCCATTGGACTTTTCACAATGGACATGATAGAGAATGGCTCCCTAATCTGTAGCAAAAAAAGATAGCAGACAGACATTCAGATAATATTCTTCAGAGGTTTGGAAGGGAATATGAACAGGAAATGTGTTGTCTAAACCAACCTCATAGTATTGTTCCTCCTTCAATGGCTCCAAGACAAACTCACTGAGCCCCCTCCTATTTTCTGTCAGTGCTGCCTGAATTTTGCCAGGGTTTCTGGCACTGACATCAACTCGTACCTTTTTTTAATGAACACAATAATTTAATGTATGAGAAAAATATATATATTATTGAAAAATTATAGACGTAATTTCCAAATTGAATACCCACGGGAGAAAAGAAATAGCCTTTTGCAGCCACTTCAATTAAATGAGTCCCTGCAGGCACATTATGGCTGAAAGCATAGACGTTAAGGAATTTGATCGTTTCTTAACAATGATTTACCAGAATCAACTATAATAACTTCTCACTCAAAAGCAAGAACAAGAAGATACCAAATATAGAGTTAAATAGGGTTAATATCCCAAAAAAGTCATCATGCAGATTAAAAGGAGGTTGAAATGAGGTTGTAAAGGATACAATGAGAAATATCCATCGGGCCTCAAAAAAGAAACTCTTTGACCACCATTCAGTATAACTTTGACATTTGAAACTTTTGCAGGAAGGCTGAATTCTTTTGTTCCAAAACCTGCCAAAAAGATACAGTGATACCATTATACAACGGATATTTATAGCAAATCCATGTATTGTCAGAGAATAGATGTGCAACACGCAGTAAGAATTATGGAATACGGATGATAAACAATCAAGTTTTGACAGTTCAACCCCTAAATCATTAACTCCCCCCAACCTTGCTGAACTTGCCAAAACTAACACCACCATATAAATCTGATCAAGGACAAAGATAGAGACTAGAGACACTGTTTCTTATATAACTATTTTTTTGGTTACATTTCCTAAATAATTCTTTGAAAATGGAAATACTATGAAACCAAAAATGCTATTTTTGTAATTGAAAATTAAATCAGAAAATAAAAATAGAAACCAAACATACTCTTAGTTTGTTGACATAATGAGCATAAAAACAAAACAGTGCACAAGGCACTGATAATGCATTAAAGCATGGTTGAAAACTATTCTAACATTCCAAAATCCTAAATATTTCATGTTAGAAATCAAAATATAACCTGGCAAAATTTAAACAAAATAACTATCAAGCACGGTCAATTCTGGAAAAAACAAGTTATGAACAACTTGAATCGACTGATAAACAGTCCCATCAAGGATGCAAAAATAATCTTGTCACCACACCAAAACATGTACTATGATACTATCGTCGTTTTAAAATCGAAGTTCACTACTTTTGTTATTCTAAATTATGATTGAAATTCAAATTAAACATCAAACAATAATTGGTATACAAACTAATAAAAAAAATTTTGGGGAAATCAGATATGATAATGAAAGGTGCGAACTTACTAGGGATCTTGATTCGACCATAAATAGTGTACCCTTCGGAAAACCTGAAGAAGAAGTTGAATTCGTTAAAATCAAGGTGAATTAACCGATGCAATTGAAAAATTGAAATTAGGGTTTAGGGAATATGAAATTGGTACCCAGTGGTAGGGGATTGAGCGAATGATGAGGGTAAAATTGAGAAACAGAATTGAATGAATAGAAAAAGAAAGAGTGATTTGGTGAAGAGAGCCATAGATTGCCAATATTCAGAGTTGAAAATACACTGATCTGTTCGGTTATGTTTGTTTGTTTGATCTCAACTTTGTTTTTGTTCTGCTTTTGCGCACGCAATATACTTTCGACTTTTTTTGGTTCGATTTCTTGGGTTATAATATAACTAGATTTTTCTAAATGATAATGAAGGGGTAAATCATAAATGTTTTAGATTTAACAATTTTTATTTATTTTTTTATCTCCTTTTAAAAATACTTTATAAAAAATAGGTTTTTCTTTTGATTTAACATCAAAATGGCCACACAAAAAATGTTTAACGGAGATGGATTAAAAAAAGATAATGTTGTAAATGTTATATGACTTAAATGATCAATATTAAAAATTTAAAAAATATAAATCGTTAATATGATACAAATGTCAAACTTAAAATAATGTGGGATGCATTTAGCCTTAAATTATCCTTAGAAACCATCTATGTTTATGCAATATACGATTTTATTGTTGAAAGAAAAAAAATGAGCACTGGTTTAACTCTCAATATTGAAGTATATCGACATCATCATTTGGAAAAATAATCATTTGAAATTTTTTGTATATTTTCTTGACGGTATTCTTAGAATAAGACATGCTAAAATTATTCAAACTTAGTGAGGTTGAGTATTTCTTGATGAACCGGATAAAGATGAGTTTCTTGCAACTATGTTTTGTTTATATGCATCAAATAGATGATACAAATTATCTTCACCTTTTTTATCATCTCTAGACAAATAACTAGGTATAGTCTCTTAAAGCAAAAGTTGAAAAAATCCACCTTTATAATAACTTCAAATAGTCTCTTAAATTGGTCCATTTATTTTAAATAATAATAATAATTAGATCAATCCAAAAATGATTTTTTTTATTAAAAACTATATTTTAATTTGTAGATGTTGACGTGTCTTTAATTTTTCTAATATATAATAAGATAATGTTTATAATCTCGAGTATTTTGTTTGTTTTTTTTTTGCTAAGTCAAGAGCACAAAATAAAAAGAAAATAGAAGGTATCCCAACTAGACTCTAATCATTTGTGCTCATATATATTATTAAAAAAATGGGGAAAACATACATAGAAAAACTGGGGGGACATAAACCTAACCCAGTACATCCACACAAAAGTGCAGGTCGACCCCAAACGGGGTGATACAAAAAACGAAAACAACACTAGTGGATGAGCCTTTAATTAATCCTAAAACTAATCAAAGGTGTTCATTGCGGTGATTGGACCGTCCGTCAACATGGAAGCGGATCCATGTACCATCAACTCCCTGAAACAAAATAGCACCAATCAAAACGACCCTTTCGAGCCCCACCGTCCAAGCCAACATAGAGAATGGCAAATCTAAATTGGTGTATGGATCGTTGCCAACACAGAAACGATCCAAGATCCTTCAACTCCCTGCAAAACAACAGCAAGCTATAATCGCCCTTTCGAGCCAAACCATCATAAAATTGTCCGAGTTCAATCAGAAAGGATTGAGACAGATTCAAATCCATTTCCAAATTACGATTATTCATGTCTTATGGATGCTACCTGTAAACTTGTAACCTGCAGAACTCAACAGATCTGAAATGGAATCAGGCAACAAAGGCGAGATGAGCACAAAATCAATCGGATCCAACTACAACATAAGACCTGCAGCGGCAGCAAGGGTCAATCAAAACCTAGCCACCACCGTATGATGAAACCAACGGCACCCACACAATCAACAGAAGGCATCACACAAATCCACGACCAAATCAAACGCCAACACCACGCATCTGAAAAGAAACAGGGATACCAGTCGGATATCTGGAAGGGATGGCACCGTGTACAGACTCGACTGAAACAACCCAGAAAGGCGGAAACAAAACCAGAAACCCCCGAGCTGGAACATTTGGTTTTGCGGTGGTGCGGGTGGCTATCGCCGACCGTCGCACCACCCGCTACTATGGTTACATCTGATTGGAAAAAGGGGTTCGAGTATTTTGTTCAATGATAAAGATTTTACTATTATATTTATATCACTTTTGCATTGCTAAAAATTTTCTATAAATATTTATCCTATAAAATCTTGCCCACGCAAGTCAACAATCAGAATTCGTCACTGGGATAAGTCAAGACCTATTTTGACAACTTCTATCATATAACAAAAAACAACTAACAGATGGTGGTAAAAAAATGGAAAGTGGCAAATCTTAAAACAGTGAGAGACTGGGTACTTTTGTCCACTTCCGTGGCTTATTTATAAATCATCTCGCTTCACAACAAACAAACAAACTTCAGTTCATGATGCTCTTGTTTGGAGTAAAAGTGGAAACCCTCTGAAACCTAACATAATAAGGTTCAAGATCATCACCATCACCAACAGCCATAACTTTAGTTCTATCGGTATTTGTAAAAGTTTGAACAGGAGCACATAAAGCACCAGGAACAGAAGGAGAGAACTTAAAGATATAGATTGGAATCCCCATGTCTCCTTCAAGCTTCTCAATCTTGAACTTACTAACCAGATCCCCAGCTACACCACCAGTGCTCACAAACTAGAATCCAGAACCTTCTTTTGAAAGCTTCAACGCTTTTGACTGCTTGCATGGACTACTCCTAAATTGAATTTTAATGGAAAGATCAGTTTGAGTAGGAATGTGATCAAAACTTGGTGCAGAGAAGTACACTGGTGTGCCGAGTTGTTTAGGGTTACGAATTACATCAAGAGGACATGTTTTGTTTCTTGTTGAGCCCAATGTTAAGCCTCCAATATCATCAGCCCAAAATTGCCATACATATTAACCTTTTCCTGACACAAGAGGCTTACTGTGCCTGTCTACTACTGTCTCTGGTTTCGCTCCTTGTAGTGGCTTTGTGTTGAGCAACACCAAGAGAGAACTTGGGAAACATAGTTGAATGAATTGTTGGAGTAAGCCCTAATAGCCAATCTATATTGATTGGGTTTGGCATTGTATCATGATATTGATATAAATATATATTGTGAATATATAAATAATAAGGCATTTCTTTATTGATCTTGTTTTGTTTCAAAATAATAAAGTCCCTAGAATAGTTAGTCTGTTTAATGGAACATTA
>Ga0315914_1006017_pt1 | contig 17410 bp, 10 predicted proteins | sample MpolenodulesMG_FD_203920 | JGI IMG/M metagenome (GOLD analysis project Ga0315914, IMG submission 203920) | Medicago polymorpha root nodule microbial communities from Los Angeles, California, United States - elongated nodules | ecosystem: Host-associated > Plants > Roots > Nodule | place: USA...
ACTTCAATTACCCCCTGAAATTGCATAACGTTAATCAATTTACCCCTCCGTCAAATTTTTCCGTTAACTGTTTACGTTATGATCAAATACCCCCCTGAAATTTTGCACTTATGTGCAAAATGCTCCCTAAACTTAAAATTTATATTTTTTTTCCTTACGAAAAATCATACATTCAGTTCTTGAAGTAGTATATTGTACCTATTGTCATCAAAATTCTATTCACAAGAACATGAATGAATATATGCCAAAGAAATAATGGTTTTGTCATGTGAAGCCTTTTCATTCATATTTATCAACGAGGAGCAAGATAATTTTTTTACAAAGAACGTAAAACTAAAAACCAAACATTAAAAAGATATCAAGCTGTTGAAATAAACCAAGACAAGAATGCCATAGCAGCAGAAAATTGATATCTATCACATAACTTTGTAGGACAATGTGATCTACCGGCTTCATGCAGAAGATCTGGGACACAATCTATTTAACATGCTGCAGCTAATAGATATGACATTTCCTGCATTATAAACATTATATCATTTAGTTGCAAATTCACAAACCTAAGCCTTGTTTCTTCTTCCTTCTACAGATATTAACCTATGAATTTTCTTTATGGACACACAATTATCAAAGACTTGTGTACTTTATGAGTGCATACTCTAACATAATTATCAAATTGTGTAAAAAAAGTCTTCTATATATTATATATTTAAAACACATGAGAGTAACATACCTTCCATAAAGATTTATATGACCAATAGCTGCATAAACATACATTCCATAAAGATTTATATGATCAATAATTGTTAATAGTTTTGCCTTTAATATCTTTCGAGTCAATGATAAAAAAAAAATATAAATTTTCAAGTTCAGGGGGCATTTTGCACATAAGTGCAAAAATTCAGGGGGGTATTTAATCATAACCGTAAACAGTTAACAGAAAAATTTGACGGAGGGGGTAAATTGATTAACGTTATGCAATTTCAGGGGGTAATTGAAGTTTTGTTAATTTCAGTGGGTAATTGACGAAACTTACAATTCCAGGAGAGAAATTGCCTATTTACTCACAAAAAATTGTATCATCTCACATCACTATAGCATCTCTATTTTCAGCGAGCACTTGCAACGTCTTTCGGGGTTCTCTTCCACTGTACAATAAGTTACTTCCGTTGGCTTCAGCAGTCGTCATCGGTAAAAATCTCTAACCCCTTGGTGAAATGTTTCAACTTTTCCTATAAGTGTATTTTGTTCATTAGAATTCTATGACTCTCTCATTTCATTTCGAGAGGCTGAAGGGTGTAGCAAGACAGCCCCTTATGTTTGTCCATAAGGTGTTTGTGAAAATGCCTCAATGAGGTTTATTCTTTGATTCGAAATTTTATCTTAAACTTTTGTTTCATATCGCCCAGGGTCTGTTTTTGTTGCCTTATTTGAACTTGTCTAATGCCACAATCACTTGTGCGACTGGTTGTGAGAACTTATGAAAACAGCTTATAACATGTTCATACGAACTTTATACGAAAACAGTTTACAGTTTATACGAACTTTATTTTATCCTTTGTTATGGAAATAGCTTATAATAAATGCTTATATCTGATAAGCGCTTATGCTATAAGCTGCAAATTAAGTTGTTTATCCAAACGGGGACTAAATGATCTTGCTTTAACTTTCTGTTACAAAAGCAACATATCTTAATGTTTTGCTTTTTAAAGCCCATTTATTTCAAACTTTTGCTTCATTAACTCCCATTTTATTAGTGTTGGAATGGTGGGGCTTTTGTTGGAGCTACTTGGTTCGAGAATCTAGATAGCATTAGCTTATAGTGTGTCATTTTCGGACTATTGCTGTTTGTTTGGAATGGGATGTGGGAGATAGTTGATAATTGTGCTATTTGCACACAAATGCGATGCCGTTTTGTCTGGGAAGAAAGGTTATTAAGCACATTGCAAACAAAGGCTATCAAGAGTTTAGTTTTGATTAGATGATTGTTCTGGTTATATTTTGCTTCAATTAAGTGCTGACTATCTAATGTCACTGTTTTTCACAATGCTAATTAATTGCTATACACATAATCTCAAGTTCCTGTCTTAAGCATGTTAAGTGGTTGTAGGTCGTAATGCTTTGATTGGGAACTCTGTATCTTGGCTAATTGGGTTTGTAGGTTATATTGTATCTCCTGAAGTAATGGCGGTGGTTTAATTTTTGGCTTGTTCTTTTCGATTTTAACAAGCCAAGCCAGCAAAGTTTTTTTATGAGTTGAAATCTGAATGTTATTTTTGGTTCTTTAGGAGCCTGACTTGAAACTTGTTATCATTCAAGTGATTTAGAATTGTGTTTCTACATCCTCTAAGCATCCCTTAATGATAAAAACAAAACATCAAAACTTTTGAGCTTTTTTTATTTGTCAGTCATTTCACAATCTCCGTATGAATTACTTCCTCTTTATTTTTGTGCCAAGTAGGTTCTTATGCCTTGTTGAACTTCTATTTTTTTTACCTTGTTTCTTACTTTTATTTTTAATACCTGCTTGGCTGTTGTAACTCAGTTCATATGTATGGTCTATTGCAGAGAAAGATATTGCTATCATCATCTAAATTTACAAGGGAACATTTTCCTTTTACACGACTTTGTTCTTTGATTGGTTAGTCGGGCTCTCTGAGGTAAACAACTGAGACTGTTTTCTATAGCTGTAAATTTTGTACTTTCATGATTTGATAAATCACTTATGTTATTTTGCATTGCAAAATTACTGTGCCATAATATTTTAGTCTTTAGCTATGACTAGGATTTTAATTTAACTTTTTTGCTTAGAAGTTCTTGTAATTCAGAGGGTGATCATAATATGAGAGGGTTTCCTTTCTGTATCTATTGCTGCAATTTTTCTGTCACAAAAAATCGTACTGCAATATTCAAACTAAATATTACATTTTCTTGAATTACGTTTTTTTCAAAAAAAATGTTTGAAGTATATTACATTTTCTTGAATTACGTTTTTTTCAAAAAAAAATGTTTGAAGTAATTTTAGTTTTTATATAGAGAGCTTTTGGAGTGGGCTGGCCCATAGAATAAGTCAGGCCAAATTGTTTTTGTGAAAAAGTTTTCTTAACAAGACACATGGACTGGCCCTCTCCCACAGAGATTTGTGGGGTTTTTGGCATTGACCCACGGTTGAATGTTCTAATATAATGTCACGGTTGGATGTTCTAATATAATGTCACTGCAGGTAATTGATAACGATGTCACTGAGGCGTTTTTTAGGCTTTTCTGAAGGCGATGTCATGAGGTCTGATTGCAAGCCTTGTTCTAGACTAATGAGACACACAGCCGGAATCTTTAGTGTTGGTGGAGCATTGGGATTTTGGGTCCTTTGCCGAATGCATTATGGTCCGTTCTACTTTTTACCCTTGCTTCTTTTCTGTTCTACATGCATGTCTGTTAGTCACATACAGGCTACAACTTTTGAAAGTTCAGTTCTAGTTTATAAATGTCCTATAGGTCTTAATCTCCGCTTTTGATGCCTCTGCCAATGTGAATTCTTACTAATGCTTTGCATGTTTCCTGTTATTAATGTCTTGTTGGTATGGGGTTACAACTTTTGATCCCTTGAATATTGCCACTTAACATTGCTTTCGTGCGGATGATGGTCGATGCAAATACAGCATCGCAATCTCTCGTAACCAGAACAGTTTACCTATTTTTTTAATAATAAAATATTTATGGCATCTTATTTTTCACAATCTCTCAGTCTTTCATTACAGTTCATGGAACTTTTGCTTTGTTGGTGATGTAGGTCCTCGAATACAAATTCCTAGGAGTCTTCGTTGGGCAGCATGTGGAGCTGTAACTATAAGTTCAAGCACAGCTTTGCTGGTTCGTTTGTTTAGTCCTGAATGCGAGCCCCAGAACATAGCTGCTTATGACAATAAAAAGTAGCACTGTTAGTAACTACCCTTTTCCATCCGACATACAGAAATAGGGAAATGATAAATTTGGAGGTGTTGCGAGAATGAAATCGTGTTACTCCTATTACCTTATAATCTACATAATGAGTCTGGTTACAAATATCTTGCATTTGTAAGTTTTGTGGTAAAAATGACCTTTTATGGCATCACTATGGGAAATTAGGCTAGTTACTTTCGTAAATTGTGGAGCTATTGCACTTGCAAAAGTATGTTGTATACTTTTTTGTTTTTCAAACTCATCTTTTAATACTTCCAAACTAGTTATTAGTAATTTAGATAACAAGTTCATCAAGGCTACTTTCTTTTAGTACAGTAAATATAACAACCCTGATGACCCTAATTTAACACATAATAGAACCCCAAAAAACTCTTACCTAAATAGAGAGTTGGGTAGCTCAACTGGTTTAAGCTAGAGTTTGAATGAGTAACAACTAATTACTAACTAACATTTGTCTACCCAAAAAACTGTTAGCACAATGATTTTATGGATCCAACTTGAATTATATCATCACATATAGATTTGTATCCAGCTTTGAAGGCAAAAAAGAAAAACATTTCAGGACAATAGTTTTTCCTTGTTTATTCAGCCAACATCGAAGAATGCAGTAGTAATTCAACATAAAAATGTAGGATATCACAATGACAATTGACAGCGAGTGGATGATGAAGCCACAAACATTTTTTTTCATCATCTGAGTCTAGAATACATTGGTATCGACAATTTACATGCCTCCATTTAAAAGCATTTATTCAACGTCATTAGAAATGGTCTCATTTATTTAGATAAAGGATAGGTCATGTACTCATGTAATTGATTCGTGCAGGACTCAATTGGTCCAATTATCTTGTTTGGTACGATACTGCTCAGTGATTGAATAAAAATGAAAAGACAAGATAAATTATCTTGTTTTATTTTAAGTTTGGTGAGTCAATAACATAGTATATTATCTCCCCTTCAAAAAAAAATTATTATATTATCTTGTCCAATTCACTGATAAAAATTTATGACTTCACTGTAATTTATCCATTTATTAGGATGTGATGATGTAACTAAATTATTGCGTGATAGTTTTTTATGATAAGATTAGCATATATTAGAGAGGTTTTAAGTTGATACAAACTCCAATTCCTGATAGTTAAATCAAACTAGTTTTTAAAACTTAGCCATCCACCTGGAACTTGTGACTGCATTTTGCATATGGATTCCCTCTATTTTAGAAATAAAAAAATGCAGAATTGTAAGACTTTTCATGATTTCCATTTGTGTTTTTCTTCGATTATTTAGTCTCAACTCTCGGTCAGTTTCTGTTATCAAAAGCCATAGAAGTATGACTGGTTCGAATGAATGCTCAATGCAGCAGTAAAAGTAAACCAAGCCAGTTATTAGTTAATTAATAATTATAGTTAGTGGTACACGACACGACATCTAATAGGAGGAAAGAAATAAAACATTGCAAATGGATGGCAACATAGCTGTGATTCACTATTCGTGATAAACATGTAGACACGAATAAGAAAACAAGCATTCTTAACCATAAAATAATATAAAGAATAAAAAATGGTCACTACAAGATTTTTGGTTGGGTCTTCCGTCATCATCAATTTTTATTCCTCCCATTCCCCTAAACTCATAACTCTGACTTTGATTCTCATTATTATTTTCATTCTCCGATGGCCTTCCATGATCAAAATAACAATCACACAAACGGTGAAGTTTTAAAGAAACCCAAGCTTTCTTTCTCTCCAATCACCGACGCCGAAATCCAATCAGAATTCTCCCACCACGACCCCACTGTAGCACGCCTCAACAACGGAGCCTTCGGTTGTTGTCCATCCTCTGTCCTTGCAGCTCAACGTCAATGGCAGCTCAAATCCCTCCGTCAACCTGACCACTTTTACTTCAACCACCTCCAAAAAGGAATCCTCCATTCCCGAACCATCATCAAAGAACTCGTCAATGCTCAACACATTAACGAAATCTCCATTGTCGATAACGCCTCCACTGCCACCGCAATCGTTCTCCAGCAAGCATCGTGGGCTTTCCAAGAAGGAAAGTTCAATAAAGGAGATTCTGTTGTCATGCTTCACTATGCCTACGGCTCTGTCAAGAAAGCCATTGAAGCATACGTCACACGCGCCGGTGGAAGAGTCATTGAGGTTCCACTTACCTTCCCCGTCACTTCTGAAGATGATATCATCAGAGAATTCCGTCATGCGCTGAAAAAAGCGAAGAGCGAAGGTAGTAGTAATAAAGTTAGATTAGCGGTTATTGATCACGTGACTTCCATGCCGAGCATGGTGATTCCTGTGAAAGAGTTAGTTAAGATTTGTCGCGAGGAAGGTGTTGAGCAAGTTTTCGTTGATGCAGCTCATGCGATAGGGTGCACCCCGCGTGTTGATATGCAAGAGATTGGAGCTGATTTTTACACAAGTAATTTGCATAAGTGGTTTTTTTGTCCACCTTCGGTTGCATTTATCTACGCGCGTAAAGCAGTTAATTCGGTTGATTTGCATCACCCTGTTGTGTCGCACGAGTATGGGAATGGATTAGCTATAGAAAGTTCATGGATTGGGAATAGAGATTATAGTTCTCAGTTAGTTGTTCCTGCGGTTATGGAATTTGTGAATAGGTTTGAAGGTGGAATTGAAGGGATCAAAAAGAGGAACCATGATTGTGTTGTTGAGATGGGTGAGATGTTGGTGAAAGCTTGGGGGACACATCTTGGGACACCACATCATATGAGTGCAAGTATGGTTATGGTTGGTTTGCCTCCTTCTTTGGGGATTATGAATGAATATGATGCTATGAATCTTAGGACACATTTGAGGGAATTTTTTGGGGTTGAAGTCCCTATTTATTTTAGAGATGGGGGAGAAGTTGGATGTGTAAGTGGATATGCAAGAATTTCTTATCAAGTGTATAATAAAGTTGATGACTATTACAAGTTTAGGGATGCAGTTAATCAACTTGTAAGTGATGGCCTCACTTGTGCTTTTCTTTCCAAATAAACTCCTGTCATGCTTTAGCAGTTACCATCTTCTGTGGTGCCCAGTGCGTTGAAATTTTCATTGTGGATGAGTATTTATTTCGAAATTTTCAAGCTTTGAGCAGCAGCTACTGTTATCTCAATAAAAAAATTGTCTGGGATTTATTATTTATCTTTTTTACTTAAAAAAGATATTCATTCATTCAAACTAGACAAATACATGGATCATTTATGTTTCAAAATTGTTAAAAATTGAAAAAAGGTGAATCTGCAAACAATCTTGCAACACACCTAGATTAATAGCATACAACAACATGGTAATGCCTACAAATATGATAAAATAAAGGCTTAATACATCCCCAGGTCCCTTAACTTATTTTTTCTTCTCACTTCAGTCCCTTAACTATTAAATGTGTCAATTTGGTCCTGTAAGTCCTCTTCTGTTTACCCAGTTGACCCTTTCTGTTAACTTTTTTCAAAAAACGTTAAGTTTGTACAGGTGGCTCTCCATGTTGGCCAATCACTTGAGGACATGGCAAATCACTGTCAGCAATATAAAAGGGGATAAAATGTCAAAAATTAGGGTTTAATTTCTCTCTTCTTCTCCATTGTACCAGAAAAGCTTCTCTCTTCTTCTCCACCATAATCAAAACCTTCTCTCTTCTTCCTCTTCTTTCGTGACCCATAACCCAGAAAAGCTTTAACCAAGCATCACCTTCACCTGAAATATCGAACCAGACATCAAAAACACAGTGTGTCCACGAGCAGTCATATGGATCTGTTGGATCTAGTTTGAGAAGAAGGGGAAATCCGAGTTGTAGGTGTGGAGAATCAAATGTAGTTCGAACGGTTACTGATTCTTTGAATCCTAACTGTGGGAAGAAATTATGGGGGTGCAGCAACTACAGGAATGCTAGTGACAAAGGTTGCAGCTACTTTAAGTTGGTTGTTGAAGATGATTTTATTGATGAAAGGGAATTGAAGATTGAAAAACAGAGTAAAAAGATTAAGAAGTTGGAGGTTGAGTTATCAAGAACAAGACAATGGTTGTTAATGGCACTCATTTTTGGATTTGTATGTTTTGGGATTGAGTTGGTCTTAGGAACAATTTTAGTTTGCAAAACCACTTCCATTTTGGGTGGATTTTATTTGAAATAGCAAAAGTTGCTGTATTTTGAGTATGATGAAAGAATGTAATGGATTGAAGAATAAATGTAATGTTTTGATTATGATGAATGAATGAAATGTTTTGATTATGATGAATGAAATTGTTGTTTATGTATGAAATGAAATGGTTTGCCTGAGTATTTTTTAATTGCATTATAGCACTTAACGTTACAGGTGCATTATTGGTTGTAAGTGCAGTTTATCACATAATTGCAAATTATAGAAACCACAACATATCATAAGTGGTGAATCAAAGGTGCATCATAGCACAGGGTATAATAAGTCATAAGTGCATTATAGCACATATTACATAAGTCAGAAGTGCATTATAGCACATATTACATAAATAGCTTAATAGCTTAACAATACTTAACAGTCAAAAGTGCTTAATAGCACACATTTGCTTAACATTAGTAGTCATATATCCAAAAAAAAAAAAAAAAAAAAGACATTCTAAATTGCCTAATAGCCCATATCACATTGGCTGAGTAGCAGATCCTCCCTTCTTTCTCCCCTTGTTTCCTGGCTTTGCAGCTTGTTTTGGTTGAGTAGCAGAAACTTGATCACTAGCCCTTCTCTTCTTAGTTGAAGCACTTGGTTTCTAAGTTGGTGGAAACTGAGAATTTTGTGACTGAGTTGTTTGAGTAGCAGAAACTGGCTCCTTAGCCTTTCTCTTCCTAGTTGATGCATTTTGCTTTTGAGTAGTTTGAGTCTGAGAAGCTTGACTCTAAGTAGCTTGTGCCTGAGTAGTTTGACTCTGAGTAGCTAGTGGCTGAGTAGCTTGAGTCTGAGATAGTTGTGGATGACTGGTTTGAGTCTCAACTTGTGCTTGAGGCTGTGATGGTGGCACCTAAGAAGCTTAAGTCTCTGATTCAGAAGGTGGAGGTGGAGGCAGTGGGCATGTTGACTTGTTGTGTCCAGATTGCTTGCACCTACTGCACTTGATTCCATATGCGGCTCTCTTCATTTGTCCTTCCTCTCTGAGAAGCTCACTTGCATCCAATCTCCTTTTCTTTTTAGGTCTTCCAGGTTGTTTTTTGTAGCTGGTGGTTGAAGATCAGTATATTCAGTCCTCATCCACATATTTTGTCCATTGGCAGGATATATCATGCTTGAATAACACTCAACATATGCTTCTTTCTTGTAGATGGATGGTACATAGTCAGCAATGTTGTAATGTTTGTGTTTCATGACAGCATGGCAGTCCTGTGAAATACCATTTCCTGCAATCACACACCATTGTCTGCAAGTTAACAGCATACTTGTCTCCAGAATTTGAGAGATGGATCACTTGGAAATCATGATCTCCACCTTGCCAAAGAAAATAAACCAGAAACATTCCACCATAAGAAAAAAAGCATACAAATGGAAATTTAATCAACATACAAATGGAAACTTAATGCATAAGAAAACACAATTAGTATAAAAATGAAAACTTAATACCTCACTATCTAGTTATTTGTATAAGATGATTCCTTTTCTAGCTTCTTCTTGATATTTGGCATAATATCACCATCATTATACCTTGCAATTTTCTGCCTATTCTTCTCCCACCTCTGCATGACATAAACTCTTATATCCTCTAACATGGAAACAATTGGCTTGGACCTTGGAATCACAATCACAGAGTTAAAGGCTTCTGACATATTGTTCACTAATGTGTCACACTTTGAGTCACCTTTAAACATTGACCTAGTCTAATGTCTTGGATCTATTTCACACAGATAATTAAATGTCTCATCACTTATAACCTTTATTTCCTTCATCTCCTTTTCCCAAGCATTTCTGTAAGTAGTTTTGGCAGCTCTCCACATTAACTCTTTTAGTTTTTTTCTAGGGAATCCCTTTCTAAAATTGTTATAGAGATGTCTCACACAAAACCTCTGCTCAACCCCAGGAAGCAACAAATCAATAGTTGGTAAAAGTCCTTATTTGACACAATACAACAAAAGCAGTCAGAAATTACTATAACCAGAAGCATATGTTATTAAAAATGTATGCAAAAATCACAATTGAAGAAACTATAAACAATACCTTCTGTTGATCACTGATAATGGTGTATGTTTTGCAGATTTCAATACCTTCCAAATCATGTATGAGAAGCTCCAAGAACCATTTCTAGGACTCTTTAGTCTGTCCTTCAACAACTGCAAATGCAATTGGAAGTATTTGGTCAATTGTACTATAATGGAAACACCAACAAACACCACTCAAGACGACGACCAAACACAACGTCACATAAGTCGATGAACAAACACGACACCAACTAAAACAATGAAAACTCAAAAACACAACAAACAAAAAAAAACATATACCTAGATGACCACTTATTCAAATAAAAGGAGAGGAAAAAAACAGCGGTGGGTGATTTCAAGAAAAAAAAATAGCCAAAACATTATAGTACATATTATATTAGAGAGAGTGAGTGTGTATCTAATAAAAGGAGTGGTTATTGTGAGAGATGAAATGATTTAACATCAACTATAGTATCATAATGCTATTTTAAGATTAGAAGACAAATTAAAAAGGTCATGCTAACCGGTGCTGTGGTGTCCTGGTTAAGGAAACCATAAAAGAAAGTTTTAAATTAAAAAAGCTACTTTATTTATTTTTAAAAGATTGATTACACAATTTTCAATACAATACCTACTATATCTGGTTCCTTATTCAGTTATTTGGAGCACTGGTTAACATTTCCTTTAAAAAAAAGTCGTGTGTGACTCCCTCCTTCTCCTCTTTTTTTACCAAAAGTTGTGACCTTTATTTATTGGAGAAGCAAATAAATGGATTTGGAATACAAATGGAAGCTTGTTAATGTGCAATAAACATTATGAGTCATTTGTTGTAGTTTGTTTTTAAATAGATTTTTATAGTGTAACATCTTTTTGTTATAATTTTATTAACAAAGAATTTTTAAAGAAAACTTCAAATGAAAAATTTGTTTGAATAGCTTATCTTAAAATGTATTTTAAATGTTTCTTCATTTTTTGTTATTATTTTTTACTTTTTATCTAGAATTTCATAATAGAGAGAAGAAAACCAACATTGTATAATGTTGGTAAGAGTGAAATTGAATTCGTATCTTAACAATGTTTTATGATAGATGAAAAATACAACCTAAAAGGGTGTATCCCATTTATATATTGTAAAAGATGAAAAATCAAACACTTTTCCAAACAAAAATAATATTTCCGCTAATTGTATGTGCATATAACAATTCTCTAACTGAATTATTAAACTACTATGGAGAGTTAATACATAAGTTCATATGGCAATATCAACAACTTTTGCTTCATTGTCAACTCGTAGATCAACATCACCCTTTGTCAATGCTCTAATGATGAAGAGTTCTCAACACTTCCAGTTAATATATATTGGCACCACTCATAACTATCATTTCTCTTTTGTTATATTTTTTTCTTTGTCGTACTAAACATGTAAAATATCTATTGGTTATCAATGACTAATCTCAACTAAATAATATGTTTGGTCATCGTTAATGGGTTCTACCATTCTAACCATATTTTATTTAAATACAATATTTAACACACAAAACTTTGCTAAGATATGAGTTCAATTCCACTCATACCAGCATAATACAGTGTTGGTTTTCTTCTCTCTATTATGAAAGGTTGGTTAAAAAAATAAAAGATAAAAATAAAAGGTTGGTAAATATATTTAGACTGTTGTATTGGTGGATGTTGATCCACCAAACAAGAATGAACTCTAATTACAAGCAAGATTGTTTTGTGAGATCTATTATATAAGCTAAAGGGACAAATATGATTCATCAATGAGCTTTAGAGACATTAATTAAAACTATTTAATTGAAGTAAACATTGAAAGATGTTATACTATATAATGTGATCAAGGCATTTAATATATGTTACAAAGGTGGAGAAATGATTGCAACTCTCAAGTTCGTTAATATTGTTATCTTTTTGGTTTCCTTGTCTCTTGTTGTTGTGAACAGCTTAAAGTCTAATAGTTAATATAATTATTCTCATTTTTTATTTATTTTGTATACAATATTTCACTCATTTTCAGTAATATTTATTTATTTTTATTTTACATTACAGGAGAGTGTATACTTACTGATGATTGCTATAAAAGATATCCAAATGCACCTTTTGGAAAACTAGCATGTATTAAAGGTTATTGTAAAGTTCTTAAATCGTTAAGGTAGAAAATAATTCTATATTATGCATGAACCTTTCATTTTCTTTAATCTTCATAGTGTTGTTACTCTTATAATTTCTCTTACACTTTCATATATTTCTTAGAACTTGTAGTTTCTTCAATAGCTTTAAAAATGTGCTAAACACACACACACACATATAATTAAAAAGGATTGCAGAGATACACTAACTGAGGATTAAAAAAAATCAAGGACCTAAAAGGGATAAACATGTTAAATATATTACAAAGTTGTTATTATAATTGTTTAAAAAATGATGTAAAGATGTTTAAGGACACATATGGCCTAGGTCTTGACATATAATCTAAGAAAATTATAATTGAGTTATAGAGCTCAAGGATGAGAGTAGATGATTGAGTTTTACTTTTGTGTGTTATCTTAAAGATCTCTTGGTAGAACTACCATCTAATCACCTAATAGTATTATCGTAGTGATAGTGTAACACACCTTAACGCTCAAAGGTAAAACCTAATAAACTAACATAGCTCTTATACATATACAATCACTCTATATGAAAAGCATATAATTTATTTCATAACATAAAAGTGTATTCATATCTAGAGTATAATGTATAACACACCTTAAACTGTGAATACTAAGTATACAGTCATGCATCAAAAGACTCGAAGTAAATGACTTCAAAATACACATTGGTAATTTATAAGACAATTATCCTCGTCACTAACGTTAACACATCTCAGGTTAGTTGAAACATGAGTGGAAGAAAATACTCCATTTACTTCCACAAGTAAACGTAAAATTCAAGGAAAAATACATATTAGTTTGAACCTAATTCTTATCTTATTTTTATACTATCGCATATGAAAATTACTTAGCTTATAAGTCACCAATGAATGAGATAAAAAACATAAATATAATGATCGTTGGATGAGAATAAGGTAGAGATTGACTTTTTATGATGGTATATAAGAGTTACTAATTGAGCAATGTATTATATTGTTTTTGATCTATATTAAAGTATCATGACTATGGTAACTGTATCGTATGTTGAATATGCATGTTTCGTAAAAATTAAACATCTTAATAAACTTGTGAAAAAGTCATGTGGTAGTTGATTATGATAAGTGGAAAACAGAAAACCCTGATACCACTCACACTCAAAGGATCTATAGTAAAACTGACAAGATAACAGTTGTGTGATCCACCCATATTTATTTAAACTTATATGTACATGTTATTGGTAATGTTGTATCTGAAATATTCCTAGAAGTTTAGTACATATGAAGAAATCTTTTTAGGATTAGTTTAAGAGACTCGTTGAAATGTAATTTTACCTTGTTAAATTCTTTTTTTACAGATGAACATGTGACCAAGGGGAAAGACAATGCGACTTAGCTCATGGGAAGACTTGTTTCTTTTGTTATTTGTATTTGAATGTCACGATTGGCTAGTGATGTCTTCATGTATTACTTGTTGCTTGTGTCTTGTACTTATGTTGCAGGACAAGTTTGTGTATTGTATTAACCAAATTTTTTGATTTCCTTTATTATTCAGTATCAATTTATACTGTCGTATCTAAAAAATCATTTAGGTGTTACACATATATTTTGTTAAGAAAAATTATAATCAACATATTAGTCCAAAATAAGATTTATAGATATGATATATTGTATTAGTTATAGCAAAAATATTATTATTTTTATTATATATTATGGTATGAATAATTGCTAACATGTTATTTTGCATAATTTTATAGTATATTTTATTTAATAAATTAGTACATTTATTTAAGTTTTATTAGTATTTTGCTACATTTAAATTATTTCAAATAAATAGGATAAATCAAGAGAAAACGAAGAAATTGTCGAAAATTATGGAATAAGTACAAATATCGAAGTCTTGTTGACTAAACTGAGTATTAATTTTATGGCAATACCTTCTTCAATTTAACAATAGTGATGAACCAAGGTGCAACACTTCGGATGGGTTGCCATAAGGAAACAATCTATCAAGCTCATAAAACCGAAGGATGTTACGACTGCTTGTAACACCAGATTACATATGTATCAGACTAGTTCATTCAATTTAATTGTTTTACTTTGATCACTTGTAATCACTGGGAGATGAAAGCTCATTTGAAGAAGATGAACATTAATGGCCTCGTATGGAGGTGCAACCCCTCGTATCCCGTGACACGGCTCTGATTTCCCAGGACTTAATTCTAAGTGAGTGCAAACCTTGTCCTTCCTTCATAAGCTCACAAGGTGGCTAGACATCCCGCAATGCAACATTGTTCGCTAATGGCCTTAATCATTTTTGTCTCTCGTGTTTCTATGTTTTTGTAACTTCATGACTTTCTTCTGAATTCTTGGCTAAAATGACATAAAACTAAACACTTATATTCTACATTTTAATGTCGTTAACTTCCGTTGCATTCTGGTCTTATTCCAGAGCAACAACTCACACTTTTACACAAACTCAAAAAAACAAAAACTCCCTCCAAACTCACTCAAATGAATCTCCATCCAATTTGTTTCTTCGAAGGCAAACAACTTATCAATAATATAACGAGTAAGTGTTCATAATCCCTTGTATTCACACTGTTAGTTTTATATGATTTTTTTTTCAAAATTTGATCAAATACTAATGTTTAGGGTTAATGATATTATTGAATTTTTGGGTAGTTTGTGATCCAATATTTGCATGTTTTGACTTAGAATGTTATTTAACCTAGGTTTAAGTTCAATGTGGTAGTTTAAAATTTAAAATAACACAATAAATTAAGATTATGTATTTTGCACTCCAAATGTTATTCACATTGTATTTTGCACTTCAAAAGATGGTTGGAAATCCTATATAATTTTTTGTCATCACAACCCCACACTTAAACTTTTGTCTGTCCATAAGCAAACATATTTGCAGAATAAGAATTTTCAGAAAAATAACAGGCCTCCCTGAATGACGAAAATACTAACAAAATAATTTTTACCTATTTCGGTGATGTAGCTACTGGTGTATTGTGTTCTCTTGCTCAGAATAGCGTGGTTTCCCACACTTCAAGTTATTAGATCCAAAGGGAGTATCACAATGATTCTCGCAGTTCTTTTGCTTATCAATATGCTTGTTGCTCATGTCAGTGAATATGGTACATCTGACCATAAAGACTAAGAAAGTCCTCACACATCATTGCCTTTGATTATTTCTCTCTCTCTCTCTCTCTCTCTCTCTCTCTCTCTATCTCTATCTCAGTTGCATTCATCAATTGAGTTGTCATATTGAGGTGCTCCACGTATATGCTCTATAGGAAGGGAATATTTATAAAAGCACCAAACTGGTTATCACACACGTCAATCACAGTATGCTTGACAACACCAAACAACTCAATCATCAGCTCCACACCATTCTCCTGGGAGATATGCTCCATGTGCATCATCATCTTCCTTCAATGGGATGTGCAAAAGACACACCATATCATCCAGTGTGACAGTCATTTCTTCAATATGTATATGAAAGTTGTTGGTCTCCTCATGCCACCTATCTGACAAAGTGGTAAGCATGGCACCACTAAGGGTAGAGAACCCAGTCTAAAGAAGTGATAAAATATCGAATGCCATAACTAGATTCCAAAACCAATCGAAATACGTTGTTCGGAATGTAAGTGTGGAAATCTTCCTTCTATGTTATATGGCCTTTCCTCATTATGATTCTTAACCTTGTATTACTCCTCTTAAGTAGGACCGTGGCAGTGCACCTTAACGGGATCGTAGTAATGCTTCTGAATCACACAATACTAGTCATGAGAAGGGTCAACAACATGCAGCGCACGCGTGTGTGTGGTTTCCTCCCCATCATTCATACGCTTTCGTCCCCGTTTAGACATATGGTTTGTCGCCTGACTCTCTCTACGTAAGTTGTTGGTCACGGTCTCTCTGCCTAGTCTACACCTATCAGCCATATCTACACAACATACAAAAAATGAAAGAAAAAAAAAATCAATGAAACACTCATTCAAGCATTTCATCAAACACTTGAAGTGCAAAATACATAATCTTAATTTATTGTGTTATTTTAACTTTTAAACTACCACAATGAACTTAAACCTAAGTTAAATAACATTCTAAGTCAAAACATGCAAAAATTGGATCACAAACTACCCAAAAATTCAACAATATTATCAACCCTAAACATTAGCATTTGACCAAATTTTGAAGACTTACTCGTTATATTATTGATAACTTGTTTGCCTTTGAATAAACAAATTGGATGGAGATTCGTTTGAGTAAGTTTGGAGGGAGTTTTTGTTTTTTTGAGTTTGTGTAAAAGTGTGAGTTGTTGCTCTAGAATAAGACAAGAATGCAACAGAAGTTAACGACATTAACTATCGTTGAAGTCCGAACAACCATTGATACTAAGTATTAACGTAAGTTCAGGATGGCTAGGAGAAAGTAATTGATTACTGCTCTTCGTCCTACACAAAACGCTCGCACCCAGCTGAAAAGACATTAATTCCACTGTGTGAGTTAAGTCACGCACCACTGGCATGTGCGCGAGTTAACTCACGCACCTTGGTCGGTGGTCAGAGCTGAAGGACACACGATTTTGCACGTTTTTGTTAAGTTTTTTCACGTTTTTTTGACTATATTTATGGTAGATATAACCTATGCTACAACGTATTGAATAAAGTAAATAATGAATTAGAATAAATTCAGCGTGAATTTGAATAAAAATTGTGTATTGAATAAATTCAAATAAAGTTACGTATTACAAAAAATCAAAAAAATGCCTAATTAAACTCAGCGTGAATTCGAATAAAGTTGCGTATTGAATAAATTCAAATAAAAGTTACATCACATTACATAGACGAGTCATTACATTACTGTTGGTGTAAGCCCTAGAGGCCAATAGTTTGTGTTTAACTTATCTTATGTATCATGACTTTTATTATTGAATAAATATATGGCAATCTTTATTATATTTATAGTAATGTTAATAAAGTCCTTAGAATAGATAATTCATGTAATAATATATTAAGTGTGACTTAATCATGAGATTACATTATCATAAAGAACGCTATTCTTAAATATATCCGTAGTCGAGCTTTAATATGAAGAAGGATAATAATAAAGCGTCGAGACTAT
>Ga0315914_1006021_pt1 | contig 17404 bp, 9 predicted proteins | sample MpolenodulesMG_FD_203920 | JGI IMG/M metagenome (GOLD analysis project Ga0315914, IMG submission 203920) | Medicago polymorpha root nodule microbial communities from Los Angeles, California, United States - elongated nodules | ecosystem: Host-associated > Plants > Roots > Nodule | place: USA...
TGGAAATCTTAACTAAGTTTATGTGGCCTTAAGCATTGCTTTTTAAATAAGTTTCAGAAATTTAGTTTCTTTGTGCATATTTGAATTCCTTAAATATCAATTTCTAAACCAACAGGAGGGCTATCTCGATGAAGAACTTCGCAAGCCCTTGTGCGAGAATCCTTTACAGGAGAAGGAAGAGTTGGAGGCTGATATTGATAGTGATGTGGCTTGATGAGTTGCTGTAAGAAGTTGGAAGAGCCGTAATAGTAGTTTTTAATATTTGGCAGCGGTTACTTGAGTACTTTCAATTATAAGTTTGAATCATGTGTGTTAGTGGCATATGTTATGCGTAACTTATGTTGTTGGCCAGCCAGTGAATGATCTATAAAGACTACTTTCTGCATGTTTGTTGTTATTAATCTTCGGTAATATTAATAACTACCATTATGATTGCATGCATCCAATTATTCTAATTCTGTCTGTTTGAAAGACAAACATCAACTTTAGTGGATAGTCATTGAGTTTTAAATTTTCCAGAATTTTCTTTTAATTTTTTAAGATATTTTTTTTTGGTTTTTTTAAATTTTTTTATTTTTATTTAAAAAGAATCACAAATGCCACGTGTACCCCATAAAAATAATTATACAGTCAATGTGCCATGTCATCAGAAAAAGATGACTCAGCATGCCACCTCAGCGAAAATGCACAGTTAGCTGGCCCAAGGGGTATTCTAAAACAAAAAAAAATTACAAGGACCAAATCCAATTTTTTTTTACAGGGGTAAAACCAAAAGTGTCTTATATTACAGGGGGTAAAAAAAAAAAACACTAGGTCAACCTTTACAGGGAGTCCTCTTATTTATAATGTGTTCAACCTTTACTTTTCTATTCGATGTGGGACATATGACTCACACCTGCACACAACAAAAAGAAGCATGTGGGTTCTGTTTGTTTTCGGGCTTTTGAGGTGTGAAATTTGTTGAATTATGCTATTTACCCAACATAAATTGCTAATGTAAATTTTGCGTGACTTAACACATGCTGCGTGAGTTAAGTCACGCTAGTGTTAATCACTGCGTAACTTAACTCACACAACTTCTGTACTCAGTACCAGAACAGGCAGAAGTGTCTTATTCCTTGATTTCCTTCATTCCTTCATTCACACATACATCCATTCCTCTCAAAAATACACTTTTTTTTTTATCATTCATTCAACCATTCAATAAATCATGCATTCATACATTCATAATTTAGACACGCAAAACTAACGAAAATTAACTAAAATGTCATAAAAAAGCGCAAACGCGCAAATGTAAATATATTACAACCAAAATGTCATAAAATAACTACAAAAGGTACAAAATTCATAAAAAAAAAAAAAAAGACCATACTGCTGCTCCCGTGGACTCCTACTCCTCCTCTAGGGAGCCGGCACATCATCAAACACGGTATAATTGGACTGGATGCCCTCCAAAATGCCGAAAAAGAGTGGATTTGAAGTCACATCAGAAATCTCCATTGCATCCTCCACTCTGGCTCTGATGTTGCCAATGATCTGGAATGGGTCAGGAGGATGTCTGGCCCACTGCTGCTCAACAATAACCTCCTCGTACACAGGTCTGGGAACTATGTACTCAGGAACGAGAGTAGGGCCGATGATAAGAGGATGTGATACACGATAGAACCATTTCATGTACCTCTTTGAATGCTTATGCCCCTCGTCCTATGGGACCGACTCACCCCTCTCTTGCTGGGTAAGGACATGGAAAGCAAACTCTAAGAAGGCATCAACCACCTGTGTTGGCTCAATCTCCTCAATCGTCGTGGGAGGTCTGGGAACGGTCTGAACATAGTCGTACTGTCTCAGAACCCGCTCCGGAAAATGACGCACCATTGTGGCTTTGCCGGCCATGATCCATTTGGAGTACCAGCATACGTCCTGAAAAGGCGTCACATCTCGTTGACGCTCGTACGACCTCCATATGACATGAGAATCCTCCATCGAATCCATCAATCCTCTGAAGTGTCCAACATTAGAAAATCCCCTGCGAGGTCTCCATCAACTCACATATAGGTCCTTCCGATCGTACTCTTCATACTTCTTCTTCGGAACGACATTCCTGAAGTGAGCCAAAACTCATCCTTGCAAACACAAAGAGACAAATTTATATCAACACACAAGTATTATACAAACAATATACATTTACGATTCACTAAAAAATATACAAAAAAAAATATTACCACTAGCAAGCTCATGTAACCAACAACGATGTCAACATATGGGTCGGAGGTAAGATTCAATTGCTCATATAGGAAAGCAAGTCTCATCCCGCACCATGACCAGTCGCTTAACTCATCCAAATCTTGAAGCGCAAGCAGCCACAACAGATTAACGATTTTGCTATTCTTGCCGGCAAAAAGGGTGTAGCCAAGCAAGAGAAACAAAAACGCCTTCACACAGACGGTCCTAATAATAGCTTGCTCAATGTGCTCCTCCTCTGTGTCAGGCTCCATCAGTTGATTACACCTATTCAACAACTCCTCATAACGATGTTTCAGGCATAGTTTTAAGACTCGGACCGGTCATTGACTCGGTGAGGTTACTGGGTCACTGGGTCATTGGTTGAACCATTGAGTCACTAGTTCAACCGCATGATAGAACCAGATTAAATCGGATGACTCGGTCGTATAACTCGGTCATTAAAAAAAGTTATATGTATGTTAAACTAGATCAAATTGAATGACTTGGTCTGTAAAAATTTATAAAAAAAGAAAAAAGAAAAACTCATGACATCTATACTAATATATATTTTTTATTTATTTTTTGACAAATTAACATAATTTCATCGTACTCTTTTTCAAATATAAACTTATTTACGATAACATAAGTAGGTAAAATATTTCCTATTTTTTTGATATTTTTGTTTAATATATTTTATGAATAATCAATAAAGTGATAATTTTATAAGATCTTTTTTTTTGGTAGTGATATTTTTATAAGATCTAAGTGTATAATATATTTTTTGAAGAATGATGCACATATAATATTTAAAAAATAAAGTCTTTTAAGCAAAATTGAAAAGGTAAGTAACATTAATAGTACAAAGATAGTTAGTTCCTAGGTGTTTACTTTTACGATTAAAAATAATAAAAGAAAGATAAAATTTTGCTAGGTTTTAAATGGATTCTTAAATGTCAAATAAAGTTGAAAACATAACCCTATTTTTTTTATGTTGCAGACTTGTAGTCTCCTCCCTTACTTGTATTGTTGCCGCCTCCTCCCTTACTCAAGCTGAAGGTTCCATTCCGAGCCTCCTTCAAACACTTGGCCTTAGCCTGACACCCATAACAGCAATCTCCAACTGTTCTAAAGAAAAAGTCTTCTATTATCTCTAAATCAAAATCTACATTCATCCAAATAAGTAGATCTCAAATTAAAAAGCACATTTTAGATCTAAAATTTCCATCATGTTCTTGCTTTCTTCATCTTCTTCCCTTCCGTGCCGGATCTCTCTGTTCAATGATTTTTTTTCCTTCAGTTTTTCTGGTTTTTTCATTGACCCGGTCCGGTTCACCAAACTGGCCGAGTCGTCGGTTTTCACTGGTTTTTAGCGTGTCATACCGATTTTGACCGGTTCAACTGCATGTCTGATCCAATAAGCAGATCGAACCGTCACGTCCCCGGTTCACCGTTCAACCGGTGGGACCGGTCGGTCCAGTCCAAGTTTTAAAACTATGGTTTTAGGGCTGTGAAACTGACATGTGCACCACAATGTTTATTCACCTGCTCCACCACATCCTCCTCTGTAAAACATAACTCATTCACCAACAGCCCTCTGCCCTGCTCATGAGATAATTCATCCTCTTCAATGAACCTTCTAGCGATGGGGATGTGTAGAAGACACGCCACATCATCTAGTGTGATGGTCATCTCCCCAACAGGCAGATGGAAGCTGCTGGTCTCCTGATGCCATCTCTCAGTCAAGGCACAAACAAGCCCGTGAGAGATAAATTTGTACCCCTTCTTAAGAAGGAGGTAAAAACGGGTCCCAGAACCACCCATTATCTTCTACTAGCAACAGAAATGTCAAACTATCAATCTTAAGTTTCTTCTCGTGCGAGACACTGGTTAACTTATGGTCCAGTTGCAACTGAAATACAAAAGAAAAAAACAATTAGATAAGTAAATATTCCAAGTAAAAAAAAATGTCACGTATTCTAACAAACACAGTTAAAAAAATAACAAGTAAAATAAACATGAAATATTCTAACATAAACATGAAATAAGTAAAATAATCATTAAAATAAGTAAATTTTAATATTGTAACATAAACATTAAATAAGGAAAATAATTAGTAATTATACTTACTTGTTTATTGCTCCAAAGCTTGCATGCCACATGTTTACCGAAGTCCGGTAAAAGCGTAGCCTCATAAGGCCCCCCAGAAATTCCTCAAACTTCATATCATGTTCCCCCTGAGCCTCAGTCTGCTGCTGAGGAGGATGCTCATAATGAGGCTGATACGCCTCTTGATACTCATACTGAGGCTGATATGCCTCCTGATTCTGAGGCTGATACGCCTCCTAGTGATAATGTTGCTGATACTACGTCGGGTCCACCATCTTTGATGGATCCATCTGTGACGATGACCCCCCGCAATATCAACCCTACCAAGTCTCGTGCCCCCTCTCCCTTGACCAGTCAAAGGAGGGCGTAGTGCTTCTTTCTCGCTCTGTGCACTACTAGTAGAGGACTGTAGCCTCCCTAACCTAATTCTGTCAGGCCTATCAGGTCTCTGAGACATATCCCTCTTAGACATATTTTCACAACATTTCAAAAAGCAAAAAATCAATGAGACATTTTCATACGGACAAATCAACAACATTTCTAACAATACAACAACAACAATTAAATTTCGGCAGTGTCGTTTCAATCTATAAACTACCACATAGCATTCAAACTAACTATAGTCAACGTTAACAAACATATTTCTAACTAATTTCATCATCAACATTGAAAAAATCAAAAGGAAATTCATGGACACATTCTATCAAACATCTAGAGTCCATATTTCAATCAACTTAAAATCAAACAACTTCAAAACCTAAAACTACCACATTTTACTCTAAACTTCATCTAAACTACAATTCCTAACTTAATTCATCACTAACATCCTAAAAACTAACATGCAAGCCAAATTTCTAAAAACCTAAAAAAGTCAAATTTCTTCAATAAATCAAAAATTTCAACCAAAAAAATGCAATGAAGTAGGATAATCATCACTTACTTGATATTGTGGGATAAATTGGCTTTGAATGGCGTAAGAATGAAGAAAATCGGATTTGGAAGGGGAAAATTCGCAAGAGCAGAAGTTGAAAATGTGTGTTTGAGTTGCTGTGTTGGTGTTAAATGACTTAAAGTCACGGTGCGTGAGTTAACTCACGCAGCGTAACTTAAGTCACACAGAAGTTATAAGTAGTGTGAGTTAACTCACGCAGAGATAAAATTGTCATTTCAGTTGGGAGCGAGCAATTTCTGTTGGGTTAAGAGCAGAATTCAAATTTGTTTGTAGGCTGTTGGAATTTTGTCTATGGGGTACTTGTCATTTAAACACAGTTCATTTTCAAATATATTAACCACAATAATACCACCTTATGTCACCTCATTCCCTTGGATTTTTCTTCACCAACTTGAAGATCTCATTCTAGTAACCGACTCAAGTCTCAAAGTACCATCGTGCCCTACTTTTAAATGTGCTAGTAATCTACCTCATGCTCATGGAGTTTCATAAATGCATACATGAAATACGGGTCCTAGTTATTATGTACTAAAATATAAATACACTCACTCTTACTAAATATGAAAATTAAATGATAAAAAAAAAAAGAATTAAGAATGAATGAAATGTTATATCGTATACCAAAATATAGACATATCCTTTTAAAGTTCTCTCATCCAAAATCCAACTTTCAAACATATCCTTAAAGTGGTGTAAGAAGTTGGGTTACCAGGGAAGTCTTTAAACACTTGAAGATCGTCATATTGAGTTAAGAGCAACCACACAAGTTAAATTAGACACCACATCTTCATCCAAAACATTAACACATTGGATATAAGTTCATTTATATGATGTTCAACTTTCACTTCTACATACAACGTGAGACACATATCAACAATCATCCCTTAATTGTTAATTCCTCCGATCATTTGAGACTTCTCTCACTTAAGCGAAATTGTTTTCATCCACATATACTTGCATCGTCAACATCAAGGAGAGAAGTTGCAGTTAACACCATTGTTAGAAATATGTTCGATATAAGAAGTTGGCCGCCTTTAGTCCAAAATCAGCTTTGATACCATTATTGGGTCGTGAAGGAAGTCTTAAAACACTGGGGGATTATCAAATTAGGCCGAGAACAACCACAACAGAGGAATCCAACATCATGTCTTCCCCCAAAATCTTAAATCAATATGTATATAGATTATATCACTTGTATGATGTTGAACTTCCACTTTTCCATTCAAATATAAGACTCTTACTTGATATAGCAATATAAGAAGAAGAAATATTAGAAAAGGGAAAAAAAATAAGAGGAGAAAGAAAAGAAAATGTCATGAATAATATGATGGATAAAGAAGACAAAATATGAGAGAATACATAAATGTGACATGGAAAATAGAGAATGTGTGAAAAATCAACATTAGTCTTCATCTAAACGACTAATCATTTTACATTTTATTTTTTTAGAATATGTATACTATTCACCATTCTACTTAACCACATTTTAGTTATGTTTATCACAATATAAAGGATTAGTATTTCCTCACACTTGCATGAATCCAATTTGAAACAGATGCCTTCTTCAAAGAAGAAAACAAAACCAAAATCTGACAAACATGTTATCAATTAATTATTATCTTAAGAAATGTTGGGAACACACATTTTTTAATATACTCTCTTTGGTTGGTTAAAACTCACACACCAAATTTATATGGGACCCACATAATTTGGTGGGACCCATGTGAATTTTAACCGATCAAAGAGAATGTGTTGAAGAGTATGTGTTAAAATGAGTGTTGCTAGCATTCCTCTTATTATCTCATTCATGAACCTCATTGTTACATAAGCCTGTAATTTCTTATTGATTAGTTAGTCCACAACTTCTTTTCATAAACAAACCCTTTCTCAAACTCTTATGGAAAACACAGACACCTTGAAATTTCCACACCAAACTCACAAAAACAACAATATTTCTTTGATCCCTCATGAAATAGACAAACCCATTGAGAACAAAGAAAGGAACACTTAAGAAGATTCCAAAAACATCAAACAAGGGTCATCAGAAAAAGTATCTAGGAGTGAGACAAAGGCCTTCAGGAAGATGGATAGCTGAGATCAAAGACTCATCCCAAAAACTAAGACTATGGTTAGGTACTTTTGACAGATCAGAAGATGCTGCTCTGTCTTATGATTCTGCTGCAAGGCTTCTTAGAGGAAAAAATGCCAAAACCAACTTTCCAAATACTCATGAACAAGATTTCAGCATTTTAGGGAAGAATCCTAGAGCTTTTCAGCATCTTAAGCATGCAATGATGAAGAACCATGCAGTTTCTTCATCATCATCTGTTTATTCCACTGTCATGATGACATGGAAAAATGATCAACTTGACGCGATTGTTGAGGAAACGATTGTTTGTTCTGTTCCTGATGTTGAAGGTTCTACTGCAGGGTGTAGTGGAATTTCATTTGGAAGTTCTAAGGTTTATTCTTCTGTAGTTGTTGCTCCTTCTTTCGGTGCTTCTTAATTCTCATTGTTAATTAATTAAGTAACCCCTTAAACAAGTATGTTTTAAGTATTCATTCTTCTTTATTTTGTTTATTTCAAGTTATTAATTTATTTATGTTCATCATATATCTGATATATGTTACATATGCATGCTGCCACCATATTCTGGTTAGTGTTCACAAATTTGTGCTTTTATTTCTTGATCTAATTATAATGTTGTGTGCGTCATAAGATTCGTCGTATTTTCATCGATCTTGTATATATCTTTGGAAGGTTTTAAAAAAAAAGGTAAACAAACGACTGCAAATTAATCTTTTTTAATGTCTTCACGACTTCAGGACTGCAATCTGGCCAAGATTATGGCCATATTATCAGTGATCCATTATATCAAAGATTGTGCTGCGACTTTGTTTGTGATTTAAAACCTAATATAAGTGTATTGTTTTCCTTTACATATGTAACTCTTCTTTTCTTGTGGTACTGGTGTGGACGGAGCCAGAAAAAAGCATGGAGGGTGGCGGATGTTGTTGTTGTGTTGTAGTAGTAGCCGAAATATACCATGATAAACAATATCAACAACAACTAATTATGGCAAATTGTATGGTACACTCAAATATTTGAGTGTATTGGTACACCAAATCAATAAATTAATAGTTAAATGTGTTATTTTTTGAAAAGAAAATTTGTTTTCTATCACCTATAATTATAATAATTAAATCTTATTTACCAAAAATGTCAACGAAATAAAAATTTAATTTTTCTGAATTTTTAGCACTCATAATAGAGAATTTTGATTTTTTTTAACAACAAAATGTAAAAAAAATTAGTATGATTTTTATAAACAATGAAATGATATTTTTTCTTATGAAATGACATTTTCTAAAATATAAATATCAACAAATAACTCTTTATTTCATAAAAATAATGGTTAATTTAAAGATTTTTGAAATAAGAGTACCGATACACCTTAATTTGTGGGTGTACCTTAGAAATTCTCGCTAATTATTAGTAATTTTATAAAATTTAGTTTAATGATAAATAAAAAACATATATCTTACAAATGTCACGATAGAGTAAAGTTTCACGGTATGGTCATGTGGCGATGTTGCCAATGGTATGAGAAATCGGAAATGTGACAGTGCAGTTATGTTGTTTTAGATTTGAAATTACTCCCTCCATCTCATAATCGTCGTATTTTAACATTTTACGCAATTTTTATTTTTATTTTAAAAGAGAAGGATAATATTACTAAATTATTCTTATTAGTTTTTTTTTAAGAAAAATTAATCTTATTAGTTATTGATGTATTTCATCATAGTATTATTTAAGGTTAAATATGTTTTTGATCCCTATAAAATCGAGAACTTCTAAGTTTAGTCCTTACTTAATTTGAATAGTTTTTTTAGTCCCTACAAAAAAAATTACTTCTAATTTTAGTCCCTGCTAAACCAAAGTTTGTTTAATTATCCTTAAACTTTGGAATTTTTGAACGATTTTTTTGAGACAAGTTTAAAACACTATGATAGGTTCATTTACTAACATTTAATTTTTTTTAACAAGAAACGAATTAAATATGAATTTTTTAAAACGAAAAAACTTAAAGATAAAAGTAACAAAATCTGGACGTAGAAATCAAATTTTGCGATACTTTTTTGCGGAGGAACTTTTAGTAATGTTCTTAACACGTCTACGAAAAATTGTTCAAAAACTTAAGAGTTTAAGCATAAATTAAACAGATTTGAATTGAACAGAGATTAATACTGAGTGCATAATTTTTTTGCAAGGACTAAAAGAACTATTAAAATTAAGTAAAAACTAAACTTAAAAGGTCTCAATTTTGTAGGGACTAGAAACATATTTAACCGTATTATTTAAATAGTATAATTGAAAGAATCAATTAAAACTACACCAGGAACTAAATATTGAATATTTTTTGGGACAAATATTTTGTACAAATGTAATAATGATTATGAGACAGAGAAGTTTTATTGAAGTGTTTTTTTTTACGAAAGCAAACTTATTTCATATCATTACTTAAGATAGAGTCAATACAGGGAGGACAAATCTCAAAGATACGGTGACTAACCCAAGAACAGGTCGTCCTAACAAAAGTGTGAGTAATCATATTCGTTTGTCGCTTAACAAACTTTACTTCAAAGTTGGGATGTAGAACTAAAATAGACTTATTAAGAAAAACTAATGCATGAAACTCGAATCTGTCACGTGTTGGGGAAAAGATACAATCCACGAGTGTATTTGAATTCGATTAAAAAATTACTCTATGTCAATCTTTATTGAAGTTAAATACTATATTTAAGCGAGCAAGTCAATTACTTTTCTAGATACGAAGCAAGTAATATTTTTTTTTTGAGAGGAGCAAATGATTTGTTTTATCATTACAACGAATTATTCCTGACTTTCCAACAAGGATTTCTTGCAAATAAAACTGGACAATTCCCCTAAAAAAATCTAGACAATTGCGCACATTAGCAAATCAATTACTGTTGTGAAATTCAAATACTTCAAAAAAAATGTTTACTTTAGTTGCTTTTTTTTTTTTGAGGAAATGTTTACTTTAGTTGCTAAAAATAATAATATCATCACTTCAAAAAGATATTACATATTAGTTTATTATTTTAATATTATATATTAGTGTTAATATATTAGTTTATTGTTTTATATTATATAAAGGTGAGTGATAATCTTTATCAACAAAAAGGAAAAGATATCTTGTGAGCTTAACTCAGCTGGTAGGGATATTGCATATTATATGCAGGAGCCGTAGTTTGAACCCTGGACACCGCACTTCTCCACAATTAAATTGTGTGAGCTCTAACCACTAGACTACTTAAAAAAAAAAAAAAAAGATGAGTGATGTATTTAATTATAGGTACTAAAGTGATTCATTTGTTAAGGGTGGTGGCTGCCCCAATTTGGATATACTTAACTCCCTCCCTAAGGATGTTGGTTCCTAAAAGCATGTGTTAAGAAAAGTAAAAGAAGTATTTTTAAATTTTTTGCATTTAATTGATTAAAAAGTTAAAGATTAAAAGCAATGCACACATTCCAGTAAATTATTTCTATATTTGAAACATTAACTTGTGCCCTCAGGGCACAAGTTAACATTACACTTGATACATTGTTACAAGCCAAAAATATTGCTAAAGAGAAGCGATAAAAACACTATGTTTTCAACAATCTCTTATATACTCTCACTCAATTTATTAGGCAATGATTTACACAAAAAGTGATTTGATCTACATTGATTTTATCAAGTAAAAAAAATAGAGTTTTTAAAAGAGAATGTCGATTGCTCTTCTCCTTAATGATAACGTGGTCCTTATGCGTGGTCACTTATTTTACTAATAACTTCGAGAGAAATGATAGTTGTACAATCATTTCGTGATAATTTTTTAACAACTCTCTCTTACTCACATGTAATGTTCTTATACTATCTTCCTTTTTCTTTCTCTATTGTTTTTGAACAATGAAAATAGAAGAAAAAAAATTATCACAAAAATTATATCAAATGGTTGTTCAAATATCACTGCTGTTACTTAAATTAGAAAGTCAATTAGAATAAAGTCAGAGTTAGAAAATGGTTAATAGAGTAAATTTATCCTAGGGATATGAATAGAACAAACCAACGTAAAAGAAGAAAAAAAAAATCCTATTTTTCCTCCTCTCACTTCTTCTAACACGTACGGTACCAGAAACAGAACAAGAAAAGAAAAGCCATGTTCCAACTCCTTGCATGCAATGCAATCTTGAATTCTTGTTCTCAATCTTCCAACTAGGTGAGTTTTCAATTCAAATCTAAGTAATGGTTATGTGAATGAGAAATAAATGATGTTAAAATCAGGGTTTACGAGTAAGAGAACGGAGAGAAAAGTTGTGGGCTGAAAATTCATAAGTTTAGTAAGTAATTGCATGTAATATTTCAATTGTAGAAGAGAATGAAAGGAAGGGTACGTTTATTACTCAATCATATTTTCTAATGAAAGATATCAAAATTGAAAATTGCTTTTCTAACATACAAATACAAATGTTGCTAATAACATATGGAAATTTCGAAAAAGCCCCCAACGGTAGTTAACTACCACTCAAGTAACCGACAACAATTAACTACCGTTGCGTTCTTTTGGGAATACAACAACTTACATTCAACCTTGTTTTTATCATTCAACCTCATTTTTCATCATTCAACCTTTTTTATCATTTAACCTCTTTTTTCAACATTCAACCTATTTTTTATCATCCAACCTCTTTTTTCAACATTCAACCTATTTTTTCATCATTTTTCCCTATAAAAACCTCCTAACCTTCACCATTTTCTCACATTCTCTCCTCCTCACTCTCCTCCCTCCTCTTCCTTCTACAACAATGTTGGTTTTTCATCATTCGCCTTTCATTGAAAGAAGCCTCTTTGAAAATTTGAAAAATTCAAGAGGTTTCTTTGAATTTTACCCCAGGATTTAGGGTTTAGGGTTTATGGTTTGTGGTTTTTTTCTTAGTTTTAACTCAAGTGGAGGTTAAAGAACAAGAGGGCAAAGGTGAGGAACAACTTTGGGTCATCTTGGTGTTGTCTTGTATGAGTATCTTGGAGAAGAGTATCCGAAAGTTCTAGGTTCAATTATGGGTGCTCTCAAGTTGATTGTTAATGTAATTGGCGTGACGAAGATGACTCCACCTATTAAGGAATAAATGTACGAAGAAGATGTCATTGTTAATGTTATTGGTATGACGAAGCAGATTTAGTTTTACCTCATTGTAAATGTATTATTATATTAATAAAATGACATTTTATATCTATTACCTGTGTTCCTTTATTTTTGTTTATATTTGCATTTATTTTAAGATTGTATATTAAATAAACAAATTCAAATAAAAATTGTGTATTAAAGAATAAATAAATTCGAAAAGGACTAATTAAACTCAGCGTGAATTCGAATAAAAATTACGTATTAAATAAATTCAAATAAAAGTTACATTACATACAACCGATAAAAAAAAGTGTGAGGAAGTTTTGGTTATCTAATTCCATTTTAGTTCATAAAAAAGTACATGGATTTAATTCTTATTCATTCTATTCTACATCTCTCTCTTAACACATTTTAATTTCTCAGTTACATAATTAAAAAATAATCAGAGAGCTTGAGAGTAAGAAGAGAGATATTGAGGAGAGTGAATGAAATAATTCAATTTTAAGATTGCATTGAGATATTATTCATGTGGTTTTTTCCGTGGTGATTAGAGTTTAAACCTCAAACCTTATATATATTATGCATTGTCCTTATCAACTGAGCTAACTCGCGAAAACATATTATTCATGTGTTTTTTCACATGTGTAAGAGAGTGTGTTGATGATATTATTCAAGTAATAAAAATGTTGTTATCTCACGGCAGTGCTCGTGTAATCCAGTTAATTATTAGTATTTTTTATTTTATTTTATAAATTATTCTGGTTAATTTTCAAAACCACAATTTTCTCATAGCACGCACATGTTAAAAAGAGATAGATTTCTGTATTTTCAGGCAAGGGACCCCTATCATTTAATCAAACAATTAATAGACATTACAATAATGCACTTCCACATACTGGCTTTCCGGGGTTTGATTTCTTTCAATGAACTGTACTATACTATCTACTAGTGCTACCTTTGAATTTGATGACACCATGTGAAAAACCATAGAGTGTGCATAAAGGTCGTTTATTTTTATTTTCATTTTCATTTTTTTTTGTTACAGGCAATTTATTTTTTTGCATACTACTACTATAATGCTAGCTATTTATGAGTTGCTATTATAGACGGTATAATTAAAACCACCTGCAAAATTATTTTTAGTTTTCTTTATTGGTTTTTGAGGAAACAATACTAGACTGAGGTGCTATAGTATGGACGTCATTGTAAAAACAATAATTTGATATTACGAGTTGTTGTTTTTTATGAGATATATTATGCAATTGTGGTAAAGTATTTATATTAATTTAAATGAATATTGTGAGTTTATATGTAATTTATGAATATTGTGAATTTGTTTATAAATTCATCGTTTTATTTTAAACGGTTTTAAATTTATGTTGTATCGATGTACTATATTAACTTAAATGAATATAATTTATTTTTGTAAAAAATATAAATTAAATTATATAAAATATATTTGTTTGTGAACTAAAAAAATGTTAAACCACACATTTTGGAACGAAAATATGAGACGCATTAAAATCTTAGACATGGGTAGACCCAACTCTACAATTATACCGGCATACTAAATTGTTACCAACCCGACAACTAGATAGATAGGCATTGAATAAATTTCATGTTTTTCTCTTCTTGGCATGTGTTGGTATTAAGATTAAATTGCAAGTTTGAATGATTCCTTTTAAGTTTCCTTTTTATTTATTTATATATATTGCAATAATTTGAATAATATACTCTTATGATACCTTCTTTCCCCAGGACATTTGTTAATTTGCATAAGTTTAATAAAAAAATTCTACTAAATTGTTTTGATGTTGGTCCCCCTTTAGCAAAATTCTTGGCTCTACTGACATCATGCATCCCTAATGTTAATTTACTTAAAGTGAAATGATTCTTTTTTTCTTTTGCATGAACTATCTGACCTAATACACCTCTGAAGAGTCCGCAGAAGATGCCCAACTTAAGGAACAAGAGCAATCTTTGTGCCATAATTTACCATACAGTTTTTACAATCATATAAATTATGCAAAAATATAAAGACGCAAATGTCAAGTGGGTGACCATACTCCCAAGAAATTGGAATAAACTTAAATGATATTGACCAAACTCTTGGACTTGGACGACAAAGGCCAAAAAAATTTCGTTCGTTGGCATGTGATGTCATATGAAGCTGAGGCAATTTCATGAAACCTCATACGGCAGTTTGGCTTTTTTGGTTCAATTATTGATACATGGTTGTAGATGGTTGCTCTTTTGAACTCGCAAATGCACAAACCGTTGCTCCTAGCGACATTTTTTATGTTTTTAAAGGTTTTGAGCTATAACTCATGAATGTTGTTTTTCAAGATAAGGTGCAAATAAGTGGCTAAAAGTGCACCCATCACCTTTGAATTATAAATAGGGAGCTTCTACATTGTAGTCAAAAAATTAACTTTTTTGAAAAAGTTATTTTGTTTAGCCACTCTAAAACTAAATTTTACCTTATTACAAATTAGTCCTCATACAAAATATTAAGGGGAATTTCAATCTTAGTGCACAAATAGGAATCTATGTTTAATTTTGATTTAATCAGAGATACAATTGCAATAAATAAAGATATAATGACACATCTTATAGAAAAATGTGCAATGCACCATATAATCTGACGTGACATAAATTAAATACACAAATGTTCAACAATTGACCATTTAACTTCGCGATAGAATTTTCCTTATAAATTACACCTGTTTAATTATTGGTGTTAGTGGGTTGCTTCACGTTGTTATTGAACGGAGTGGCTGTTTTTTTGTTAGAATGCATGGGATGGATGCATTAGGAAATACCGTTGTGGAAGTGACCAAATGAACTAACTAATATACAAGTTTTTACGGAAAATGATTATTGAGTCATTGCTTGTCAATCTGCCAACCTAACTCAAATTTGCGGTAAGAATTTGCTTTAAAATTGGTAATCTAATCTAATTAGAGGTTGAGAATCATATTCCAGTTTATTGCTGGCCCAGCTTCATTCCATTAGAGGTTTCCAAGAATCTTAATATGAATCAAATTTAATTTACTCTCTTTTTTTTTGTGAATTAATCAAATTTTAACTTGAAATATTTTCTAAAAATAAAAAAAATTAGTTTTGCTCAAAAATAATAAAATGAATATGATCAAATTAAATTTTTCATTCCAAGTTTTTTTTTTGAATCATGGAGTCCAAGCATACCCCTAGAATTAATGAATTTTAACACAAATCAGCGCACCTCAATTCGAAAAGCTTTTTAGCGGATAGTTGTTGTATTTATTTATTTTTGACTAAATTTAGTACAACGTTTATGCATTATTCTTGTTTTAAAAATATAAAAAAAATGTTGCATTTTAAAAATGCCATACAAGGTGTGTGAAGAACAGGCCAATAATACAAAAATCACCATAAAAATATGATAAAATGATTCTACATACAAAAGACCAACTAAACAAAAATCAAAACAAACAACATCAAAAAAGAGCCAAAAGACTCGAGCACCTAAATGCCCTAGGAGTTGGATGAGTACTCATGAAAATCAAAAGAAAGGTCTTTCACATGAGATTTAAGCAACCCCATCAGAGAAGGTTGATGATCTGAATAACATGAATCACATCCATCCGCACCATGATTATCAAAAATAACATTGTTCCTTGATTGTCAAATAGACCGAATAGTAGTCAACCAAATTATGATATTAACCTTATTCAAAAAATTCACGAAATCCACATCCGGATATTTCAATGGACAAGTAATTCCTAACCATAACTAAACACCATATCAAACTTGACCAAATTGAAATTCAAAACATAAATGGTAGATTAATTCCTCCCCACAATGAAACATCACACATGATTGTGAATCCATTGATAAAATGTAACGACTAAACAAATTAACCATCTTGTTCAACAAACTCCTTACAAATAGACAATATAACATTCTTTATTCTTTATAATCCTTAGAAGATTTATTGTTTCCAGTTTTTCAAAACTATTGATAATGTCTAAAGCACTGTATTTAAGTTGTATTCTTTATTCTTTATATATGTATTTGCAACGAAGTGCATTTGACCCAATGTGATTAATATTGATATCCCTGTTTCTTCACCATCCAAAATAATGTAAGACTTATTCGAACACATTTTATTTCAACCATCTTAATCCGTCCTTTTCATAAAAAAATCTTGAAGTAGCTTTTTTTACTAAAATAAAATGGTTGTAGCTAGCAACCCACCATGACAGTGTTTAGAAGATGGAGCGAGTGGAAAAAGAAAAAGAGAGTGCGCGCGTGAAGTATTTCCCGCGGCTATTAAATGAGTCGGGTCGTTTTTAACAGCAAACAACACAACTACTATACTGCGCTTTAAGGAAATCACCCACTCACTCTGTGAACTGTGAACATACATTAATACTTCAACTACCTATCCATCCTTCACTCATAACAAGGAACAACTCCTACTCATTCATTCATCTCAATCACATTCTCTCTCTTTCCTCTTTTCGCAATGTGGAACTCGGCGGAAAACGCCTTCGCCAGATCGGAGTCATTTCGGGAATCCGGAGAAGACGAAGAAGCTTTACGCTGGGCGGCTTTGGAAAGACTTCCAACTTACAAACGAGCGAGAAGAGGAATCTTCCAGAATCTCGTCGGTGATAAGAAAGAGATCGACGTAACTCAACTCCAAGCGCAGGACCACAAACTTATTCTAGATAGGCTTGTTCACGTCGTTGATAATGATCCTCAAAGATTCTTCCACCGTATGCGAAGCCGATTCGACGCGTAATTATACCTTTTCTTTCATCATTCCTTTTTATTTTCACTTTTTGTTTTTTTCAAATTAACTTTAATAAAGTGAAAAGTTCATGTTTGGATCATTCGAATCTATTTTTTTTTTTTTTTTTTTTTTTTTTTATTTTCAAAACAAAA
>Ga0315914_1006029_pt1 | contig 17378 bp, 7 predicted proteins | sample MpolenodulesMG_FD_203920 | JGI IMG/M metagenome (GOLD analysis project Ga0315914, IMG submission 203920) | Medicago polymorpha root nodule microbial communities from Los Angeles, California, United States - elongated nodules | ecosystem: Host-associated > Plants > Roots > Nodule | place: USA...
ATATTAGTATTATATATGTTTAAAAAATAATCGATAATTTTCATACTATAATTTTAATTTTTTACTATATTTTCCACCAAATCTATTATTTTACCGTGTTTGTGTAATATCAATATTAATAAAACATTATATTCTTAGGAAAAAGCAAATAAAAAAAATATAATTTGCATTTTGGATATCCAAAAACTGATCCAAATTAAACCGCATATATTTGGATCGGATCGGTTCAGATTTTTTTAGAACAGTCATTCAAACCAAACCGAACCACATGTGATTTTTATTTTGGATCAGATGACATTTTTCCTCAAAACCGATCCAAATCGCATCGTGAACACCTCTATGCATACACACATGATTTCTTATTAGATAGTAGTGTAAGACTATTTTACAACGTCATTGAATATCCATTATACTCTCAAATTAATAACAAAGTTATTACAAAAAAAATGGAGAAATTAAGATACACACTAACATCACAAAATAATTTTACTGACCGTGTATATATATTAAACTCAAAAACATTATTAATATACAAAAATTTTACATATGCACACACTAACGTGATAAAACATTATTAGATGCATGTGCAAAAATTTTATACATTAACCGTATATATAATTTAAAGTCAAAAGTGAAAAGCGAGGATGTATTGTAAATAAATGGAGACTATAGATAGCAATTAGGTATTTGTTGAGGAAAAGTTAGAAGAGTGATTATTGGGCTAAACCTACTACAAGCCCAAAACCCGAACAAGACCAGTTGAACAAAACGACACTATATATGCCTCTAGGGTTTTGGCATTTCATTCCAGAGTGCTTCAAACACAGAAACGCCGTAGAGGTAGAGTGTGTGAGTTTCCCCACAGTATCAAAAAATGAAGACCATCCTCTCCTCCGAAACCATGAACATTCCTGACGGCGTTAGCATCAAGGTTAACGCTAAGGTCATCGAAGTCGAAGGACCTCGCGGGAAGCTTGTTCGTGATTTCAAGCATCTTAACCTCGATTTTGATCTCATCACCGATGAAGAAGGCAAGAAGAAGCTCAAGATCGATGCCTGGTTTGGTTCCCGGAAAACCTCCGCCGCCATCAGAACTGCTCTCAGCCACGTTGAGAATCTCATCACCGGTGTCACCAAGGGTTTCCGCTACAAGATGAGGTTTGTGTATGCTCATTTCCCTATCAACGCTAGCATCACCAATGACAGCAAGTCGATTGAGATCCGAAACTTTCTTGGCGAGAAGAAGGTATTCAATTTGTTTTTCGTAATCGTATTTTTATATCTTAAATCTTCAATTTTAGGTTTGATAACCCTAGTTTCACTCTAATTTGTGATCTGTTGTTTTCTGCAATTTTAGGTTTGATAACCCTAGTTTTAATCTAATATATAATCTGTAATTAGAACATATTGATATAATTTTCGTATATTACACATGAAACATTATTGTTTATTAATTAAACTGTGTTTTTTTTGTAATAAAAAAATTATTTAGTTTTCCATTTTTATTTTTTTATTCTGGTGATTGAAAATAAGTTAATTCTTTTATTTTGGTGATTAAAAATGAGTTAATTTCTTTTACTTTGGTAATTAAAAATGAGATATTGTCTAATTTATTTGGTTATCTGGTTTAGTTATGTGTGATTTACTAGTTTGTGAATTTGCGGTATTGAATCGAATTATGTTGATGTATTAGGTGAGGAAAGTGGATTTGCTTGATGGAGTTTCAATTGTCCGATCTGAGAAGGTGAAGGATGAGGTTGTTTTGGATGGAAATGACATTGAACTTGTTTCTAGGTCTTGTGCTCTTATTAACCAGGTACACCCTTTTACATGGTCCATGAACATGCTTTATTATTGTACATTGTGCTGTGCTCTTTGTATAGGTTTCTGAATGGTATTGTTTTGTGTTTTGGAACAGAAATGCCATGTTAAGAAGAAGGATATCAGGAAGTTTCTTGATGGTATTTATGTTAGTGAGAAGGGATCGGTGGTAACTGAAGAATAGATGGTGATGCTCAAAATAAGCATATCTTTTTGTAGTTTAATTCAAGTTTCTCTTGTTCTTGGATTGGTTACTGTTTTGTGGCGATTACTTAGACCTCTTTTACATTTGTTTGTTGAGTTTGGAATTTTTGGTTATCTTGGTTTTCTTCATTGGAATATCTTGCTTAAAATTATTTAAGGTTCTTATTTAAATTACTGCTTGTATGTGTTTTATGCTCGTTAAATTATTGGTTGATGTGCTTTATGCTTCTTAGATACTCTGTCTTTCACCTCTTATTACCCATCTTTTGCGGATTTTTTTAAAGCGTGGAACATGTTAATGATTGAATTGAATTATTCAGTGGTTAAATAATGCACTGAATGGTTCTTTCAGCTATTTGATTCAATGTGATGAAAATTTTCAAAGTAAAAAACTATATTGCAGCTTCAGGGAGATTGGAATGTGAATATCAATATTCTGTATGTTTGAAATGATTGGAAAGCTCAAATTTTGCAAGTATGAGTATGGTTATTTATTTTGTACTATTCAATCGTCAATTTTGTTTGTGATACTGTATTTCATGTGTTACCTTGAATGCATGGGATAAATCGGCTATAAACATCGTGTTTAACATCAACGGATGGGCGACTTTAGAGTATTTGCCCATCAAATTGCCCATCAAATGAAACTTTTAAGCACATCTTTCTAGCCCAGTTAAATACCTTCATTAGCCTAGCCTTAAATTAACCTCTCATAAGCTTTTTTTCATCATTTCTCTAATATACCTTATAAGATCAAACCTAGAGCACATACAGAAAAAATTAATGTACCCAGTTTAATGTTATTTTTAAACATAAATGCTTATTACTTGGACACAATTAGCATTTGCTCGTTGAGTATGGAACTTTTTTCCATCATGGTTTTCTCTTTTGGTATTTATACTTGGTCTCAGTATTCTTATAGCCCATTTGTCATGTTTTGAATGTCTAATGTGAAGAACATGTTGATGACTGAATTATTATTCAGTGGCTTTCTGAATGGGTAAACTCGGGTATTTGATTGATTGAAGTATATTTTCAAAATAAAAAACTCTACCAAAAATAAAGGTACTAAAAAAGGATGTCTATTGGTTCCATATTATGCATGAGTCTGGTTATTTACTTGATAAGTATTTCAACTGTCAATTTGTATCCATAACATCAGCGCTTGCATCTTTAATTTTTGAAGGAATAATTTTAAAATTTGGGGTCTTTAAACATTGTCTGGAGAACACTCATTAGCAATTAAGCACATCTATCAATGGCAGTAAACGCCTATATTTAGCCTCTTTTTTTTGTTGAGGAATAGAATCTCTGAAATTTGTGGTGAAACCTTGAAAACAAAGATATCATTTATCTTTATTCTTGACCTAGGTTGTTCCACTGAAGCTCAATCATGTAGTCCCTAATATGGCCATTTTGCTACGCATGATTGTTTTCCATTCCACCACTTGTTTCCTTTATAGCCCTCAATATCTTAATGTCACCTTCTATGATAAATCAAATTCTTTACGAGTAACCAAAAAATTCTTTTCGAGTAACCAAAAACCTCAGTGTACGCTTGAACAAGCCAGATAATCTTAATCTTACTTGAAAGTTTCGCAAGTTTTGAATCCCCCAATTATGCAATGAAACATATTGATTACGAAGCTTCTTTATATTCACTTAACCCACAATAAATCTTTCATGCTATAAGTATGAGCCAAGAATTGTTCAGTTCAATTCAATTTAAACCCACTTGGGTTGGCTTAGAAGTATTGGCTTGGGACCCGAGAGTGTGCTCCTCCTTGAGGTCTCAGGTTCGATTCTCCCTAGTGCCAATTTAGGTGGACTAGTTTTACCTTCTTAAGAAAAAAAAGAATTGTTCAATTTATTTCTAAACATTGTCATTGTGATGATCATCATTCGTATTATGTAATGGTCGAACTATGACGTCTTTGGTGTGACAGAAACTGAGATGTGCACTTGGTACATTTCTTCGTATAGAGGCTAAGGTGGTGGTGGATTGGATGATTAATGTTGCTCATTCTTACCCTCTTGGAGCTCAATTTGTTCATTACATTCCTTCGGAGAGAGCTCAACTGCTGCATGATGCTATGGGGCTTGATACCCTGCGTAGAGTTATAGTTTAGCGTCTTGCTTTGGGTTAAAAGGTCCTCATTTGCATTAAAAAAACTATAATGTGACGTGTACAAGAGACATTTTTTAAATATTCATAAATTTGTAAAATAGAGGGACATGAAATGATTAATTTATGTCTCTATAAAACACATTCTTTGAAGGATGAACAGTTTTATGTTGGGAAATTAGCACCCAAGCAAATATATTAGTTTCACATGCGCTCGAAGTATTTATTTATTTGTAGGAATACTCTGTAGAGCCATTGAAGTCTCAATATATTTATTTATTTTTATATATATTTTTTATAGATTGAAAGTTTAGGTGAGTTGAGTCTTAGGAGCACACTAAGATTATGACATGCATAAGGCTCAGATGAACAAGATTTTAACGCCGACAACATGAGTTGAACTCGTGTGCTTACGATGTATGAGTCAAATCCTTAACAATTGAACCTATAGGTAGTGTCAAAGTACTTAATGACGGTGGTCACATGAAAGAACATATGATAAATTTAGTTTTAGGTTTACTTAATTATATTATTTGTCCACAAAATGTCATTTTCGTTAGGCTTAATTGCTATTTTCGTCCCTTAAGTATTTTTTTGGTATCACTTTGGTCCCATAAGTAATAAAAAGAACGTTTGAGTCCTTTAAATTCATTTTCGTTATACTTTTTGGTCCCTTCCGTTAAGGTTGTGAAAAAACTGTTAACTCGTGGACACGTGTCAGTTTGACATTGGCTAAAAACTTAATTCATTTCCTTCCTCTTCTCCATATGAATCTTTCAACTCCTTCATCCATTTCTGGAAAAGTATGAAGAACAACAACATCAACAAAATCAAGCAGCAATGATAACAATAAAATCCAATAACAACAATAACAAAGCTCAGCAACAACAACATAGAATCATAAAATGAAATACTTCATATTCTTTCAAATTAATTTTATCCAATTTCTCCAAGCTGGAATCAACAACCATAGTTCCTTGAGCAATTTGACAACCATAGCTCCTATTTCTCAACAACTTGATCTCTTTCTCTTGCTGGAGAGGTTCAAACCCTTAGATCTTGCTCCAAAATATTGCTTTAAACCCTTCGATCTGTGTTTGTGAATTCCCTCGTTGATCTCTTTCTCTTGCCGGAAGGTTCCTAGTATTTCTTTTTCTCTAACAGGTTTTAAAAAATGGGCAAGGTTTGTGCAAGGTTCTGGATTTGGATTTTGTGTGTGTTTGTGGGTTTGAACGAAGAAGATGATGATGATGGGGTGGAGTTAAGTTGAAGATGAATTTTTTTTTTGCTTTTTGTATGGGTTTGGTTGAATTTTACAGTGATGATGAAGATGAAGAATAGAAGGAATGTAGAAGATGAAGAAAGGTGGCAGATAAATTAAGTCTTGGTGACACACCGTTAGATTTTGTAGACATGTATGATCTGATGATTGTTTTTTCACAAGAAATATCAAACGGTTGAGATTAAAAATATTACTAAGGTCTTTGGTGGACTACCTATAATGTTGGTCCATCTGAGACATTTGGGGCTAATCCTTTAACAGTTTTTTCACAACTCTAACAGAAGAGACCAAAGAGTGTAACGAAAATGAATTTAAAGGACTCAGACATTCTTTTTATTACTTATGGGACCAAAACGATACCAAAAAAATACTTAAGGGACGAAAATATCAATTAAGCATTTTCTTTTTATAATACCAATGTCAAACTCTACTACTAAAACAAAAAAATAAAATTAAAATCTAAAAAAAGTTAAATAAGTAAATAGTCCCCCTAAATATACCAACATTTGATTTTAGTCATCATAAAATATTCTTTAGGATTTTGGTCCCTCTAAAATTTTTCATTTATGAAATTAATCCCTGCTATAGTGTAATATTCAATGTAGAGCAGGGACTAATTTCATAAATAAATTTTTTTAGAGAGACGAAAAAACCTAAATAATATTTTATGGAAACTAAAATAAAATGTTTGTATATTTAAGAAGACTATTTACTTGGTTAACCTAAAAAAAAATACAAAAGAAAAATTGACGCAAGAGGTTTTAGTAGGGCTTTAGAAAAAGCATCCGAGAATTGAGAACAACAAACTTGCTGAACACGAAAGAAGATAAAGAAAAAAGGGTTTCCGTTGTAGAGAAGGTCTCAGAATGCCAAATCACTGCGAAAATGGCGAACATTTGGAAATCTAATTCAGCGAGAACCGCACTTCATTCTATCATCCAGTCCTCGGCAGCATCAACTACAACTGCTATCAACACTTTTTCCGTTCCCTCTCGACTCTCCTCCGTCCGTCATCTTCATCTTCGCAGTTACCGAGGTCATATCTCCAGGTTAGTTAACTTTCTTCTCATTAATAAGGTTTTGCTATAATAATAATAATCATAATACCGTTTTTTTGAAGAATCCCCGATGAACTTTGGAATTCACTTTGTGCCGAAAAGGACAGTATATATCATCGAGAGATATGGAAAATACTTTAAATCTCTTCCTACCGGCGTCCATTTTTTGAACCCTTTTGTGGATAAAATTGCTCGCGTCCATGAGCTATGGAAAAAAACTCTCTATCTTAATCGCCTGACTGCTTTCACCAAGGATAACATCAGCATGTTCATGGATGGTTGGATTCATGTTAAGGTGTATCAAATTTTTTATCTCTAATTCCAGTTATTACTTTTTTGGTGCTTGTTGATTTGTTTTGTAACTGTTTTTGTTCGAGTGCAGATTGTGGATCCTAGGCTTGCTTCTTATGGAACCAAGGATCATCCCCTTTATGCTGTCCACGAGCTGGCTCTAACCACAATCCGTCGTGAAATCCCTAAAATTACTTTAGATGATTTCAAGAAGGAAAATAACCATACATCTAAAAAGATTATGGTGAGTTTTGTTCCTTTAACTGTTTGTTTATGCTATGCTATTCATTTTAGCATTGGTTAATTATTTTTACGGGAGCATTTCAATAGTTCTTTTTGAAGCATGCATTAAAATCTTGTGGTGCAAATCGTGGATAAGCAGCACATAACTAAGTTCTGAAAAGAATGTACCTGTTTACATGGAGCTTAGGGACTTGGTAAAAAGATAACCGGTCCAACTTATAATTTGATAGTTCTGTTTGAGTCCAATTATAAGAAAGGAAAGAGATGAGCTAAAGGTGCAATGTTGCCTTAAATAATACATGATCCAGTTGGTGCTTTGGATAGGATCAATCTAATTTTATTCATCAAGTTGAGTTTAGTACATTTATTAAGGCTGTTAGATCACTATTATTAGTCTCAACTAGATATCAACAAGTCTGCTGAATTATGCAGCAGCAGTAATATGAAGCAGTGGCTAGCTAAAATTAAACTAGAGAAGAGATGACGACGCATGATAGTCGTTGGAACTGTAACCACCCTCACAACACTAACCCCTTACAAAGTGCATTTTCTTGGGTTATTCATCCTCCCGTAAGTACTCCTCTTAGGAAAACTGCTCCTGCTACTCATATATCAGATACTCTATGAATGAAGAGAACACTATTTATTAATCAAAAGCATCTCAAATATTACAAAGCCAAACACCCAACCAACATATTATTGCTCCAATAACTCCCGAAATAGCAAATATCAATACTAGATAATGTCAACGACCAATAACCCTTTTTATGACATTGTAAACCTAAATAACTTACATAAACTCAACCTCCTTAGACGTTAGAACATAGCAATAGTAGTAGATAACAAACATGATCCAAAAGCTATGAGCTTGCTCTTCCAAAGGAGTCAGCCTTGTATTTTTGTTTTAATCTACCAGATGTAAATATGAAGTTGAGAGTTTTAAAATTTTCCATGAAGTATATAAAGAACAACTCTGTCATCATCTGCAGCCATTTTTCATAATGGTTAATTTAATTGTTACATAATTGTTGCAGGAGTCCATTAATGTGGCTGCAAAAAGATGGGGTCTAGAGTGCCTTAAATGCTGGATACATGACTCTGGTGCAAGATTGATGTCACAGAATAGAACAAATGACGAGTAATATCTTGTCTTTTCCTACCTCCTGTATTAAAGCGAACAAATGCAAGATGAGATTTGTTTATGCTCGCTGTATAAATATTTGCTTTATTCATATGTCTATTACAGCTGAATATTACAGTTTAAATAGAAGTAACACAGGGACACAAATTTCTTAACTAAGTCTGTTAGATCACCGATAAAAAAGAGAGGCACAAATGGAAGGAAACCACTAGGTTTTAATACCAACTAGATATCAACCATTTCTACCGCATAATTATGTAGCAGTAATATACAATTGAACCAGAGAAGAGATGATGATGCAGGATAGTCCTTGCAACAACTACTACTACTACTACTACCCCCCACAACATTAACCCCTTTCAAAGAGACATGACCTCTCAACTTCTGCAAAACAACTTCCAACATAATATCTTTTTCCCCTCTAATATCCAGTAGCCCTTCTACTTCTCCTGCAACAACCTTAATTCCACTCTTGTAAATTTCAAAACTGTTAGGCAGTTCACTGATTCAGACCAATATCCAATTTCACATGTTGGGACCATGGCTTTCTCACAGCTTTTCTCATAATTACAGAATGCAACCCACTGTTTTGCAGCTTAGTTCATCGTACTTTAAACCGTTTAGTCCACTTCATGACTTTAAGTTCCTCAAAATATTTGAGTGTTTGCATGCTATCCCTTTTTGCAGCTTAAGATTGTATTGTGTTTCTAAGAACTAGAAATGCATTTTCTTGGGTTATTCATCCTTCCATAAGTACTCCTCTTAGGAAAATTGTTCCTGCTTCTCATATCAGATACTCTATGAATGAAGAAAACACTATTTATTAATCAAAAGCATCTCAAATAAGTTTCGAGTTGGCGTATGATATAATATAAAATAGCATAAAATCCTGAAATAGAAAACAACAATACTAGATAATATCAAAAGCCAACAATCCAGTTTTTATGACATTAATTGTAACCCTAAATAACTTACACAGAAGCTCAACCTACTTAGATGTTAGAATATAACAATAACAATTGATAACAAACATGAACCAAAATCTATGAGCTTGCTCTTCCACAGGTGTCAACCTTGTAATTTGGTTTTAACCTACCAGATATAAATATGCCGTTGAAATTTTTTTCCTTTTCTTGAAGCATATAAAGAACAACTCTTTCATAATCTGCAGCCATATTTCATACTGGTTATTTAATTGTGACAAAATTGTTGCAGGAGTCCATTGATGTGGCTGCAGAAAGTTGGGGTCTAGAGTGCGTTTCGTGTCAAGTAAATGCCTCGTCTCAATAACATTGGAGCATAGTTTGCCTTGGCAAAGTTGGTGCTTTGAAGAGTAACTGAAGAATAGAAGGTTATACTTAAAATAAGTATATCTTTTGTAATTTAATATGAGCTTCTCTTGTTCTTGGATAGGTTACTGTTTTGTGGCAATTACTTGGACATCTTTTACACTTGTTGGGTTTGGATTTTTTTTTCTTTTTTTTTGATGGAAATTCGGATTTCTTTGTTATCTTGGTTTTTTTTTTCTTTCTCTTTTTTGAATGGCAAACATTATATATATAAACAAAACAGGTACAAGTCAAAATCTCAAACCAAAAACGAGACCACCCAACACCAGAATACACGACACAAAAGAAAAACAAAACACCTCAACGATCTAACACAGACAAAAAATCATCCAAGGAACTAGAGTAGAGACACTCTAATGAAAAGCTGCAACTCCACCCTCCAATAAAGAAAGAAAAGTAGAACCCATAGGATGGGCAAGATGGACAACCGCCCCACACCCACCACCAAATAACACCAGAACTAACACCACCATAAGACCTTATCGAGTCCAGCAGATGGAGGGTTGCACCTCACACTCATAGAAGGAGCAGGGGCTAGCAGAGTACTTTGTCAGGAATTACTTTCAGGCTAAAAACTTCACCCTGTTCACTAAATGCCAGACGAGGCCGCGTCCCAAGAAAAGATAAGATCATTATGAGAGATCTAGATGGACCACACAATATCGTGCAAAACAGAAACCAACCATAACCTCACTCTCTTACCTACCCCAACCCAGAAAATACTCAAACAACCCAACCAGATTACAGGGAGATACCTACATCCACCCTAACCACCTAGTAATCCTTTACCAAATAGGGAGAGTTAAAGAGCAAGAGATAAAAAGGTGGTCCGCCGACGCCCACAAAAACTAGACCCAACACTACTCGGAGACAACACAACCCCACGCCTAAGAAGGTTCTGACGCGAAGGCACACGGTCTTGAAGGAGTTGTCAAGAAGAGGCTGCCACCTTTAAAGGCGCCCATGACGGCCACACCTTGGCTAAAGCTAAAACCACCTTAGCCTCTTGACTACCAGGACCACCACCGCTCTTGACAAAGTTGCATAGTCGACTTAACTGAAAACTTCCCACTAGGATCAAGAACCCAAAACCAATGGTCCACTTCATCCGATTGAGCATAACCCACAATTTGTAGGCGTAACTCTTTCGCAAGGCCAATTCCCAGACAAATAGGGGTCTCCTCCACCTAAAATCCCAAACCCGCTCTCCACCAACCTAGTTCTCAAATATGTCTTGAAAATTGTTGGATTGTATCAATCTAGTCCTTCAGTTCACTATCGATATTCTAAAATGATCTCTTAACTTGCAAAATTTTATTAAAACTCATCCTTACCTTGTTATTTGTAGGCACCAGAATAACATTAAGTTGATAATATAAATGATGAATTTGAAGATAAATGAGTACAATGATGCATTTGATAACATATTCATATATTGGGAAAAACTTGATATACATTTTGCAATTTAATAGATCATTTTAAAATACTGATATTGCGAGGACTAACTAATACAACCCTACAATTTTAAGGATTGATTTGAGTATTTTCTCCCTGAATATCCTGGTGTATGCAAGACTTCAGTGTATGCAAGAATAAGCTTGATCTACAAGTTAACCACTTCCTTAATTTTTTGCAATTTTTGAATACCCCCACTATATGCAATGAAAGTATTGATTGAAAGCTTATGCACAATTATTCACTCAACCGACAATGGTTTTTGAATGTTTTTGTTTTTGGAATAGAAATGCCGTTAAGAACAAGGATATCATAAAGTTTCTTGATGGTTTTTGATAGTGAGAAGGGCGTAGTAGTAACTGAAGAATAGATGGTGATACTCAAAACAAGCATATCTTGACTAAGCCTATTTGTAATTCTTGTGTTAAGTTGCCTTTTAATTAATAAAAAATGTTACTTTAATGTCATTTGATATTTTACATAATGATTTATGGACATCACCAATTTTAAGCTCCTCTGGTCATCAATATTATGTTTTATTCTTGGATGATTCTTCTGATTTTTTGTGGATCTTTCCTATAAGCAACAAGTCTCAAGTGTCCATGTTCTTTTCTTGGATTTTTTTTCTTCTGATTTTTTGTCTTTTCGTTTCTACTCTTTGTTGGATGTGGCGTTTTGCCCCCAAATTTTTGCTTACCTTTCTAGCTTGAGAGGGTTTTGGTCTATGTCCCCCTTCTCTTTTTGTTCTTGTTTCCTTTCTTTTATATATTTCTATTAACCTAAAAAAAAACGCTATTGAAGTGTCAAAGTATTTATTTATTTTATATTTTTTATAAATTAAAAGTTTAAGTGAGTTGAGTCTTAGGAGCTCACCAAGATTATGACATTGAATAAAACTCAAAGTGGTACTTACAGAAGCCACCAACAAAATTTTAACGCTAACAATGAAAGTTGAACTCACGTTCTTGCAACGTAGGATTCAAATCCTTGACAACCAAACTAATATATATTAGTAGTATCAAAGTACTTGATTAAGGTGGACTCCTAAAAAAAACATGATAAATTTAGAGAGTAAAATTGAGTTTGTTTAAGTCTTGTATAAAATAACTTTGTTTTATGTTTACTTAATTATTTGTGTCTACAATATGTCAATTTAATTTTTTTATAATACAAATGTCAAAAAAGTCAAAATCTGAACAAAATGATAAATAAATAAATAATAAAAATTTGATGGTCTAAAAAAAAGATAGAAGAGGTTTTAGTAGGGCTTTAGAAAAAGCAACCGGGAATTGAGAACAACAAACTTGTTGAACACGAAAGAAGATGAAGAAAAAGGGGTTTCCGTTGTAGAGAAGGTCTCAGAATGCCAAATCACTACGAAAATGGCGAACATTTGGAAAACCAATTCAGCGAGACTCGCACTTCGTTCTATCACCCGGTCCTTGGCGGTGGCGGAATCAGCTACATCTGCTAACCACCTCACTTCTTCCATTCCCTCTTGCCACTCCTCCGTCCGTCATCTTCGCAGTTGCCGAGATCTTATTTCCAGGTTAATTACTTAGTTTCATTCTCACTAATCACGTTTCTCTTCAATTAAACCATTATTTAACAGTTATTAATCTGCTATAATTGCATTGCTCTGTTTCAGCCACTCCTTAGCGTCTGCGTCAACTTCAACTACTAACCACACCTCATTTCGATTCTCCTCCGTTCGTTATGTTCACTTTCGTCGCCGTTACTATGACCATATCTCCAAGTTAGTTAAATTTATTATCCTTAATGTGGTTTCGCAATAATAATAATAATACTGTTATTTAAATTTATTGAAATTGAATTTCTGATCAGGGAATATGCAGAGCCTCCGATGAACTTTGGAATTAACTTTGTGCCGGAGCAGACAGTATATATCATTGAGCGATACGGAAAATACTTTAAAACTCTTACTACCTGTGTCCATCTTTTGATCCCTTTTATTGATAAAATTGCTTGCGTCCATAAGCTATGGATAGAAACCCTTAAACTTAATAGCCAGAGTGCTTTCACCAACGATAACATTGGCATGTTCATAGATGGTCGGATTGATGTTAAGGTCTATCGATTTTTCTGTCTCTGATTTCGGTTAATACTTTTTAGGTGCTTGTTGATTTGTTTTGTAACTATTTTTGTTGGAGTGCAGATTGTGGATCCTAAGCTTGCTTCTTATGGAACTGAGGATAATCCCCTGTATGCTATCCATGAGCTGGCTCAAACCACAATCCGTAGTGAAATCCGTAAAATTACTTTAGATGATTTCAACAAGGAAAAGAACGATACACTGCCAGAAAAAATTATGGTGAGTTTAGTTCCTTTAACTGGTTGTTTATGCTATGCTACTCATTTTAGCATTGGTTCATTATTTTTACGGGAGCATTTCGATTGTTCTTTTTGAAGCATGCGTTAAAATCTTGTGATGCAAATCGTGGATAAGCAGCACATAACTATGTTCTGAAAAGAATGTGCCTGTTTAGATGGAGCTTAGGGATTTGGTAGAAGGATAATCGGTCCAGCTTATAAGTTGATAGTTCTGTTTGAGTCCAATTATATTAAGATTAGGGAGAAATAAAGAAAGGAAAGAGATGAGCTAAATATGCAACGTGACCTTAAGTCCTTAACTGATGATGATCCATGAACCAGTTGGTGCTGTGGATAGGATCAAGCTGACTTTCTTCATCAACTCGACTTCAATGCATTTATTAAGGCTGTTAGGTCACCAATAGAAAAAGATGGAAGGAACCACCAGGTATTATTAGTCTCAACTAGATATCATCAAGTCTGCTGGGCTTGTCCCCGGAACTAGTCATCGGAACTACAACTACCCTCACAACACTAACCCCTTACAACTACCCTCACAACACTAACCCCTTTCTCATAAACAGAATTCAACCCACTTTTTTGCAGCTTAATTCATCCTACTCTAAACCATATAGTAACTTCCTGACTTTAATTTCCTCAAAATATCTGGGTTTGCATGCTATCCCTTTCTTACACCCTATAAATCCATAAGATTGTTTCACGACTCTTAGAAGTTCATTTTCTTGGGTTATTCAAATAAGTACTCCTCTTAGAAAAATTGCTCTTGTTACTCCTATATCAGATACTTTATGAATGAAGAAAACACTATTTATTAATCAACAAAAGCATCTCAAATAGTAAAAAGCCAAACACCCAAACAAGCTGTTATTGTTCCGAGTTGGAGTATGATAATATAAAATAGAATAAAATCCTGAATTAGCAAATAACAATACTAGATAATATCAACAACCGATAGCCCTATTTATGACATTGTAAGCCCAAATGACTTACACAGAAACTAAACCTGCTTAGATGTTAGAACATAGAAATGATTGTAGATAACAAACATGAACCAAAAGCTATGAGCTTGCTCTTCCAAAGGAGTCAACCTTTATTTTTGTTTTAATCTACCTGACGTAAACATGAAGGTAAAAGCTTTAAAATTTTCCACGAAGAAGTATATAAAGAACAACTCTTTCATCGTTAGCAGCTATATTTCATAATGGTTAATTTAATTGTTACAAATTTGTTGCAGGAGTCCATTAATGTGGCTGCAAAAAGGTGGGGTCTAGAGTGCTTTGGATGTTGGATAAATGACTCTGGCACGAGATTGATGCCACAGAATGGTGCAGATGACGAGTAATATTTTGTCCTTCCCTACCTACTGTATTCAAGAGAACAAGTGCAAAATGAGATTTCTTTATGCTCGTTGTAGAAATATTTGCTTTATTCATGTGTTTATTACAGCTGAATAGTACATTTTAAATTGAAGTAACATAGGGATACAAGTTCCTTGATTAACAGAATCATAATCCTACGAAATGAATAAGGATGGTTAATGATTTTACTAATCCTTACGATAATTATGGACAGACACAATTTACATTTTCTTGAGTATGGGATTTTTTGTCATTTGGGAATATCATATTCTGGCTAAATAACTTTCTAAAATCATCTATCTAGGCCAGTTATTCGCCAATATTTAGCCCTTAAACTTTTTTTTAGTGTTAACAATATATAAAATCTTTGGAATTGTGGGGAAGCCTCATGAACAAGGATACCATTTATCTTTACTCTTGACCTAGGTTGCTTCTTCTAAGCTCATTCGCGTAGTCCCAAATATGGCCATTTTGCAACACATGATTCTTTTCCACCATTTCTCTTGTTTCCTTTATAGCCATGAATATTGAGTAAATACTCAAATAGGTCTTTAAAATTGTAGGATTGTATTTGTATCAATATAGTCATTCACATTGCAATATTCTAAAACGATCCTTGGAATTGTAACATTTTAATTAAATTCATACTTCCGATGGGGTTTGTAAGGACTAGAATGACATTATGTTTTTTATCGGTAATGAATTTGAAACTAAACTAGTAATGTCAAGGATGCATTTGACAATAGATTCAGATAGAGGGAAAAATTGATTTACATTTGCAATTTGAGAGACCATTTTAAAAGATTATGAGGACAAATTGATGCAACCTTTTTAAGGATTAACTTGAGTATTTACTCCCTGAATATCCCTTAAAATTGATGTAACTAACAGCGACCACTTCCTTAATGTTTTGCAATCTTTGAAGACACTACTGTGCAAATGAAAGTATTGATTTGGAAGCTTATGCACAATAATTCACTCAAACCACAGTATATATCTCAATTGAACAATCTTCACTCAAACCACACTACTGGTCTTTCTTTTTAAGTCTCCATTACACTGGACTTCTAGGATCGGGAAAAAATAAATCCTTAGCAAAAGAATTCTTTATCCTTTACTTCTTCTCTGTCGTGTATGTATGTGTACAATCTCTTAAAATAACAAAATAAAGACTTCTTTCAAAAACAAAATAAAGACTTAACCACGTGTTTTGGATGGCTCAGTATGTAATGGCATAGAACCTAGCTTATTACTGGAGAGAGTTCAACTTCGTATAACCTATAATATGATCATAATTGGAATAGCATCATCTACATGTCACATTACTAGATAGCTAGTCTTGCACTTCATCACATGAAAATGAAATCAGGTTGTAAGGGAATGCATACAATATTGGATTAACCAAAAGTTCAATTCATTACTTTTCAAGTAGTAATTATTACAATGAGATGTTAAAGTCGCAATGCTTGCTTAACAAATTAAGCAACACGAGTCGGTCACCATCAAAACCTAGAAGATCCATTTGCACTAAAAAGAGTAAAAGCAAAATGCATCAAAGACCATAATGTTCTATTCAACCTTGACATCAATCGTCTCACCTTCGTGCAGAACAACCTTGAGCATACCCTCTTCATTATTCATTTTTGGCACAACAACCTCGAGCATACCCTTTTCCATCTTAGCTGTAATCGGATATTTGCAATATTGCTCAGTTAACTCAAGTGTGCAAGTGAATCGACTTGTATCACCAAATATGCCAAAGATACGACCACCATTAGCATCTTTAATGGTAAGAGTTTTGTGATCCACATAGATCTTCACATCTTCCCTATTGAGTTGTAACAAATACAGACGGAGAAGCAGATTATCCTCCGTCTCTCTCATATCAAGGTGTTCGAATAGTTGCGGGACAAAAAGACGTTCCTTTGTCTGGAATGGTCTATATAACAACATATGCCAAGGCAAAAACACACCTAAAAGCAACAGAATAAAGAAAAAGTTAAGTGTGAATCAATCAATCAATCAAATCAACATAACAGGAAAATTGAAGATATGGTACTGAATCGAGGGAGATCGTTCTTGGGCGCGCTGAGAGGGCGCATGATGGCGTAGGTTTTGTTCTTGAAACAGAGGTAAGCAGCGGAAGAGACCGTGAGAGCAGCAAGAGGCTTTGAGAGGAGACGGGAGGAGAGGAAGCGGGAAGCCATTGGCATATAGATTGAAAAGGTAGGGTTTACGTGCCGGAGAAAGATTGTTGTTTTGGAGCAGAGAGAAATTTGAGGGAGTGAATGAGAGAGATTGTTGTTTTGGAGCAGAGAGAAATTTGAGGGAGTGAATGAGAAAGATTGTTGTTTTGGTAGCAAGCAAATTAGTTGCCTTTTTTCCCGATCTAATGGTTGAGGTGTTAGAATTTAGGAGAAAAACACGTCCACCAACATTTACTCTGCATACATTTGTCATTTGTGAACTAAATCCCAGAAAATAGGAACTTCTACGGTACACCCGCAAATTAAGGTGTACCGGTACTCCTACTTCAAAAATCTTTAATATAACTATTATTTTTATGGAATAAAGAGTTATTTGTTGATATTTATATTTTAGAAAATGTCATTTCATAAGAAAAAACATCATTTTAATGTTTATAAAAATCATACTAATTTTTTTTACATTTTATTGTAAAAAATAATCAAAATTCTCTA
>Ga0315914_1006030_pt1 | contig 17378 bp, 9 predicted proteins | sample MpolenodulesMG_FD_203920 | JGI IMG/M metagenome (GOLD analysis project Ga0315914, IMG submission 203920) | Medicago polymorpha root nodule microbial communities from Los Angeles, California, United States - elongated nodules | ecosystem: Host-associated > Plants > Roots > Nodule | place: USA...
AGTTACTAAATTTAAGGGAAAGAATAAAGACCATTTTCTGATTAATGGATAATTACCACTATGTGCACTTAGTGGGTAATTACCACTTATTTATTTAAATAAATAAATAACTTAATTAGGGAAAAAAAATCTAACATGGTAGTGAAGAATTCTCTAGTAGTGGCATATTGCACCGGTTAAGAATGTGCAACTACAATATCTTGCTTGCATGTCCAGGAATGCCTCCTGTTGCTCTTTGCCATGCACCAACTATAATGTGGGATTGGTCTTCGTTGCTCAAGGGGGAAGACCTTACAGGAAAACATTTCAACCATCCTCCTGATGGTCCAACTAATTCACGGTATGGAAATTCAAATGTGCCTCTTGAAAACCCCTTCTCACTTGTTGATTTGCACACATCTTCACAAAATGCGGAGGAGATCTACAAACCTACCTTGGACATAAAGTTAGCTGAAGCTTCAAAGTCAGTTTCTAGGCAGGTTATGAAAATATTGTGTTCGCACCCAAATGGGATCTCCATCGGTGATTTTCGTGCAGAGTTGACAAAGTGTGATCTGCCTTTGGATAAACGCCTCTATGGAAATAAAAAGTTTTCCGACTTTCTAGTATCTATGTCATATGTACAACTCGAGTATTTAGGAGGAGGTAATTTTTGGGTGCGTTTGGTCCCATCAACTACATCTTCTGTTAAGAATAAGCATAAGGATAGTGCCGCAACTCAAAAGCTATTCAATGAGGGTAAAAATATCGATAGAAATGAAAATGGGATTCGCAGAATGTCCTCATCGTGTGTTAGCAGCGAGGGTGATGATTTAAAATCATTCCAATCTATTGCTTCACAAGGAAAACCAATTGGGGAATATGTGGATGGTAAATCATCATTTCCTTCGTTCATGGAAAGCAATGTGCATCAGATTCCATATGACTACAATATTTCCAAAAAATCTGACAATGATACCGTTTAGTCCGATGATATAAGTCCTGCAATTCTGGAAAATAAACCCTTCACAGAATCCTTATACTTGTAATGATTGCACCATGTTGAAAAACAATGATATTGCAAATCTTGAATCTGAAAAAGTGGATAACAAACATGAGATTCCAACTAAAAAGGAGGTTGATGAAGTTTGCGGTACCAGTTACTTCATCTTTCTTTAATTGGATTAGTAGTTGGTGGACATTTTGGAAAAAAAATGTTATTTCGGGAATGCATGAGTTCTGTGAGGATTTATCTGAAGTTCCGCAGCCTCCTTGGGTTAACATTAAATTTAGGGTTTCAGTATGGTGGGACTTTGACAGCTGTGGCGTCCCTTCCGATGTTAGCTTTTTAAATGTAACCCCTTCAATTATGGGAGTTCTTAGAGCTAACGGTATTAAGGGTCCTATTCATATTGACGCTTATGGTGATGTTTCTCAACTTTCAGAGATGGAACAAGAAGCACTTTTCTTATCCGGCATTGATCTCCACCACATTTCAGGTTCTTTTTTCTTAACTTATGACTAAAACTATTACTATCTTCATTTTCAGTTTTATTGCTTTTCTTTATTTATTAGAAATTAAGGGGTGTATTGGTTTTGGATTTTAAATGACTGTTTTATTAGGAAAAAATTCCAATAGATTTTAAAAGACTTTGTAGCAATTTCTCAACTTTCATGTCTGCAAAGCAGCAACTATAGTGTGGCAGTGGTCTTCAGTGCTCAAGGGGAAATATCTTACTGGAAAACATATCAAGTATCACCCTGATTTTAAAAGATTAACTATCCTTCGTCGTACATAAAATTATTTGAAGTTCGAGAGTCAGTTTCTAGGCAGGTTAGGGAAGTATTGAGTTCATACCCAAATGGGATCTCCATTGGAGATCTTAATTTCCAGTTGAGAATGAGTTTTTCTGGAGGCTTATGTGGATGTAAAAAGTTTTCCAACATTCTAGCATCTATACCACATGTACAACTCTTGTATATAGGAGATGATAATTTTTGTGTGTGTTTGATCCCATCAACAACATCTAATGTTAAGAAGAAGCAGAGGGATGTAAATCATTCAGGAATTCATGTGTTATTTTCTACAGGTTCCTTTTGGGATGATGTGGAATCTTTTGTTTTCACGTCTAGAGGATCACGTCTTCTTTCCCGGTCAAGAAGCAGGTTTGCTAGTTTTGTACTACTTTCTTCATAAGTATGATGATCATTATGTAGCTACTTGTTGAAGGAATAATTCATTACTAATATTTTGCTACATCTTATTTGTGTTGTCAGGGAGGATCTGGCTCGTAGATTACAAAAGCATGGACCCCTATTTTTTATGTCTTTCATTGAAAATGAAATCCTTCAATTGGTTGAACTGTTGATAGCAGAGAAGAAATGGTTGGAGGAAAGCCCCACACAAGCATTTCCTTTTCGGGTAACTAAATCAGTTCAGAAGCCTTGATATCTCTCTTTCTAACTAAAACAAGAGTTGTCGAGACAAAATGCAAAATTCGAGAGTTCCCTAATGTAAACCGGACACGAGTTACTTGCTTCACTCATCAATATTTGTCTGTGTTTCTCTTTTCATTGTGTATTATATTTTTTATATTTCAATTCTTATTTCATGGGTGCAGTTGAATAAATTGAGAAGATATTTATTTTATGTATTATTATTCTTTTTGTTGGCTGCTCAATGTGTCGGTGCTATTTTTGTTACTGTGTGTTTACAATTCTAAGTCTACACAAAATCTTTTTTTTTTTTTTTTTTTTGAAGGACACAAAATCTTTTATTGTGTTAGGCTGCAAATATGCGCAATTCTTTGTTGTCTGCAATTGTGTTGTAGCCAACTCAAATAAATATTTATTCTTATTTTTGAGTGTGTAAGACGTATTTGATTCATTGGTGGTTATAGTGGCAAATTTACATGTTACAAAGTGCTACAACTTTTTGTGACTTGATCTTTCTCTCAAGACAAAAATTGAATGGCATTAATTTTGGAGCCAAATTTTTCTGCAAATCAACTTTTGCCTACCAATATTTTTTTTCTGCTTGTATGTTTCATGTATGGCATAACCAAAAATTTAGCAATCATTGTAACTTGTAAGTATAACTCGCAGCAAGGGAATTTGGTACATCGAGGTTGTATTGTGTGTATTTATAGAAAACCCAACTCTATACACTACCAAAAAAAAAAAACCCAACTCTATGAAGATAAACACTGCTACTAGAAATGGTTACTCCCTCCGGACCATTCTATTGGTGGTTTTAGCAAAATCAATTTGTCTCAAACTGATTGTTGTTTTACATTTTCAAGAAAGCAGTGTAATATTCTTAAAGTTCCTACTCCCATTCTGTAGGAGTAGTAATATTCTTTTCCATTCATGCCCTTCTTAATTGTGACAATTTTTATATTTAAAATAAACGATAAGCCTATAGAATATCAAATAAGTTGCTAAGACAAGCAAGTTTGTTTATATGAGATGAGGCTCCAATGTTTGATAGATTCTGTTTTGAGGCATTTGATCGTACGATGCGCGGTTTGATGAGAGTTGAAGGGGAGGAAAACTTGGATTAACCATTTGAAGGTAAAGTTGTCATTTTGGGTGAATATTTTAGAAAAATTTTACATCTGGTTAGAAAGGGTTCTAGACTTGATATCATGAAATCAACTATCAACTCTTCCATCCTTTGGGATAGTTGCAAGGTTTTAAAGCTTACAAGAAACATGAGATTGAGTGGTGATGGGACAAGTCGAAGTTTAATTGAGTTAAAATAATATTTTTGATTGGATTTTGAAAATTGGTGATGGTGAAATGGAAGCGGATTGCGGATAAAGATGGAAAGTGTCACCTCGATATACTAGAAGATTTGTGCATTACTCAGTGTGATAATCCTTCGCAATCTTTATGGCAAATGATCTTGCCGATCAAAGCATATTTGAAAAAACAATTCTTGTTCCAACTCTTGATTGTGTTGAACAAATCAATGACTGTATTTTGCCTTTGATAAAAGGTGATGAAAAACAATATTTAAGTTCTGAAACCCCTTGCAAATATGATGAGATTATGACATTCAAGGTGATTGATTTACTTCCGAGTTTCTAAATGATATAAAATATTCTGGTATAGCAAACCATCATTTGGCTTTGAAGGTTGGTGATCCTATTATGTTGTTAAGAAATATCCATCAAATGAATGGTTTATGCAATGGGACAAGGTTGCAAGTATCTCACCTTAAAAAAAAATGTCATTACGGCTACTGCCATTACAGGCAAGAGTATTGATCAAAGGATCTTAACTTAAAGGATGGATTTGGTTCTCTCTGATTCTGGATTTTCATTCAAATGTTCAAGACAATTTCCTACCTCACTGTATTTTGCTACAACAATAAACAAAAATCAAGACCAGTTATTGTCTAAGGTAGGGTGGTATCTACGTCGGCCGGTGTTTACACATGGACAACTATATGTTGTTGCTTCCAAAGTAGCCGCTAAAATATGATTAAAATTGTTGATTTTAGAAAAAGATGATAAAACTTACGCTTCAACTATCAATGTTGTTTATCCATAAATATTTCGATAACCTTTAGAACGATTATAAACCAAGTAATAATAGTTTTGTTAACAATTACTTTAATTCTATATTATATCCGTCATGCTTTACTTTATTAATGTGGACTATTTACAATTTTTTAGTTACTTACAGTGGAGCTATCCAAAAACTTTCATGGTTTTACTGCCAAGGAATTTTTAAATTTTTTTGCTTCATTTCTTTTTTATCTATGGAATATTTGAGTTGTCATTATTGTTTTCCTATGGTCATTTAATGCATGATTGAATGATGTTTTTTTTATCATAATTGAATGATGTTTTATGTAATGCAACTGAGCTTAGCTCAGTTAAGCTCAGTTGGTATGAACAATGTATAAAATATGTAAGGTGTGGGGTTCAAACCTCGACCACCACAAAAAAAAAAAGTAATGTTGGTTTATTTTTGGTTGCCAATGAATATTTATGTCTACATCATAATTTTTATATATGGGGTTGCTAACTTACACCTACCTAAAAACACTAAGGTGCAAGTTAACAACCTACACCCACTTAATTATTTACACTCATTTTTATAAGTATTACTAAGGTACAAGTTAACAACCTTCACTAATTTACACTCACTTTTATCATTTCAAATATTGTTTCCTTAAAAGTTTGTCTCATGTGAAGGAAAAAAAATATAATACTTTGTCAAAAAGAAGAAGTAAATTGTCAAAAAAAAATATACAATACTGCCAAAAAAAAATTACTTTGACGTAAAAAAAATACACAATTATTAGCTGTCTTTTTTTTAAGAATTTTTTTTTACCAATTATTACTTTTAACGTAAAAAAAAAAGGGATAATTGTGTTTTAAGAAATTGTAATGAAAGGATAATTTTTATATAATTATTACTCTAATGAAAAAATTATTACTCTTGAAATTATATAATTATTACTGTAATGAAAAAATATATAATTATTACTTTAACGTAAAAAAATACACAATTACTTTTAACGTATATAATACGTGTTACACAGCCAAATTTTCAGTATTCTCCCGTGCATGTCACACGGGTCTCTTGACTAGTTAATCACATGCATTTTGGATCCTCTCTTAACTCTATCTCTCTCTTAATCTTAATCCCTCTCGTTATTATTTTTTTATTTTTAATGAAGAGATAGAATATGATTAAGAGGGTGATAGAGTCAGAAGAGGGAAGGAGAGAAATTGGGAGATGATCCAAGTCCAATCAAATGAGCTTATACAATATAAGGCATCTAATAATAATAGTTAAGCCTCATCAAACAGAGCTTAATCTACGGATATAGTCATAAACATGTAAGCTCTCTTCAACCGTTTCATTTTAAGTCAATTCCACGAATAGCTGGTAATGTAACTCGCTCCAAAGACGATGAAAACAAGATTTCCTTATCAAAGTAAAAGAATAAGATCTTTTTACAATAATAATTAATTCCGTAAAAAAAAAAAATGAGCATCAATACCCAGGATAACATATAATACACATGCCTTCCACGAAAACCATCTATGGAAACCATCAAAGAATTACTCTCCCCTATTCATAAACTGCTACTATAATTTTCACAATAACACAGCAAAAGGGGAAGATTCGTAGTTTCAAATTTTTCATGTAAAGGTGAGCCCATACCTAAGATCCATCAACCACAAGTGACTGGAAAGGCTCCCTCTTTATCTCCACGAATGTCGAGAAGTCCTTGCTTAATGGCTGTTTCCAGGGTTCTCCATCCATTTGCAAATAGGCATTTTTCCACCCTCCACCTCTGAGTTCCAATCGAATAGCTGCTGCCTGAAAGATGTAAACAGAAGTTCGGCATTCAGAGATAGTTATTTCACAAAGCCAAGTGTCTGCGATAGGATACTAGACATGGTCCATATCTTTAACAGAAGTTCATCTTTATTATATATTTCAAATATAATATCTTTACTAAGGCCCATATCTAGTATCCTATCATAATCTATCAGCATCTACAAGAAAGTGAAGATGATCAACACAAACGCTGATTGGAAAGAATTTTTAAACAAAAATTGAGAAATAAGAGTGTAGTATTTTTAAATAGGCAAAATTGTCCATGCGGTCGTCAACTTAATTTCAGATAATGTTTTCGTCCTTTATCTTCTTTTTTTTCTTCCCATTTTACTCCTTTATGTTTTTAAATGTTGGCATTGTTATCCTTTTATACATTAAAAATCTAAAAACCTAGCAAACTCATAAATAAACATAAACCTTCATACAAAATCCAGATTTCATTCCTTGTGGGTCATAACAGAACCCCAAAATTGTAAGATTCACACATATTAGCTCTCAATTGCTTCTGTTCTCTCTATTGGTCCCACAATCTACACACCCGGTCTCAATGGGGTTCTACTTTTATTTTCTCCTTCCCACTGATTTCTTTGAAGTGTTAGAAGTAGGGCGGAAAATAAAAAAGGATAACATTGTGTGGTTGGATTATATTGGGAAAAACCCAAGTCCCACATCGGATAGATAAGACTCTTTAAGAATTTATAAAGAGGAGGCATTCCTCACCTCACAAGCCGGTTTTATGGGGTTGTGTTAGGCTCAACCACCATTCCTAAGATGGTATCAGAGCTTGTCGAATTCAAGGGCCGCCTAAACCTATTCACGCACCAAGCCCAAAGAGTGTTGGGGGTGAGGGGGGTGTATTGGGAAAAACCCAAGTCCCACATCAGATAGATAATACTCTTGAGAAGAGTTTATAAAGAGGAGGCAATCCTCACCTCACAAGCCGGTTTTGTAAGGATGTGTTAGGCCCCAAATATTAACATGGTATCAGAGCCTCTCCAAGATCCATTGGGCCACCTGCTATCAAGTTTCCGTTATCGGGCCACCCACCATTTATGTCCACGAACCAAGCCCAATAGTGCTGGTCGTGAGGGGGTGTGTTAAGAGTCCCACATCGGATAGGTGATGGCCTGACAATGTGTTTATAAGGTGGAGGCAATCCTCACCTTACAAGCCTTTTTTGTAAGGATGAGTTAGACCCCAAATTTCAACAGATTAAAAGCTATTGGTGAAAACTAGGGCAGGAAATAAACCAAAGAGTAAAGGCTGGATTTGAGAAAATTACTTTAATTGTTGGGGCCGATCGACTGTGCTCGGTATAAGATGAAGACATTTTTTTTGGAATTTTTTTCAGGTTGAAGATTTTAGTTTATGGGTTGTTGGAAAACCAAGTGTTGGTGCCAAAGGGATTCTAGAAACCAAGTGTTGGTACCAAAGCTCTCTGATTCGGCATTAGATCGTATCTGAGGATTGAACCAAAGGGGTACCACAATTGTTTGTTTTCCTTTGCCTAACATAACGAAACTAACAAAGATCAAGATTGGAGACAATGAAGAAGAAGAAGAAGAAGAAGTTTCTACATTTCTGGGATTTTTTATGGAGTTTTTTGTGGTTTTTGATAAATTTTGTGGGGTTTTGGATTTCTTTTTAAAAAAGGACAACGATGTTGACATTTAAAAACGTGAAGGATCAAATCGGGGGGAAAAAAAAGACAAAGGACTGAAACATTACCGGAAATTAGGTTAACGTGAAATTATTAACTTAAGGGATCACATGAGCAATTTTACCTTTAAGTAATTATTAAGAAGTGTCCACTCTCATACACCAGCAGTGATGGAATCATCTGAGCATTTGAGAATCAAGCAATCTACCTTAAAACACAATCAATAAACTATGGTACCTGAGCAATGTGCTTCGCAGTGATCAAATCAACCATGACAAACGATGCATGCCATCCTTGCTTTAGACCAAATATTTCCAAGCGCCCATCGGCGACATCAGCTTCAACAAAGCCTTTCTGGAAGTATATCAAAAAGCTTATTCAGTCAAACATCGTTAAATATGAATAACACTATAAATGTCACCGAGTAACACATATTAATTGGATATTCCTAGAAATTTAAAAAGAGAGTAGAAATAGCACTGAGTAGCGCAAAGAGAAGGTAGTTGAAACTTGAATATCCACATTCATACACCTGAATTTCTGTGCGCAGACAGACTTCTGTCTATGTTTTTAGTTATAAATTAAATAATAAAACGTATTTTTTATTGACTAGACATTGTTAAAATATTGCCAAAGCTTGAGTAAGATTTTGTTTACAAATAGAGTGAATTGATATTTGAATACTATGTGTCTTTGCTCTTTTTGTTTTGATTGAAGTGTTTTAATGCTTGTTCTCTTTACAGCTATATTATTTTAGCCTAATGTCGCCCCGTACATTGCACAGATATCTATTACAAGTTTTTATACAAACTAAAATCTTAATACTAAATTAACTATAAAATAAACAACATTAACTAAAGTGTAAACTTAAATTTGAAAATTATTAAAAAAATCATTTAAATCTTAAATATAAACGAATTAAACATACTGTTTGGGCTGGGAAATTAGTACTCAGACTCAGACCAGCATATATACCCACAAAAGTTTGTGGAAAATAACTCAGGCATAGACTGTAGGACCCATTTGATGGGTAAGAATCCTAGTAATCATGAGTAATTTTAACAGGTATCCCTTATATGGGTTCAATTATCATCCCCACATGAGTAGGATAGCTTTCAAATGATCACTTCAACCAGTATTATCTCAAGCTACACGAATACAATACCTTCTCTAAATATTCGGGTTTCGGTTTACCCCATGGGTTTCTTCCACTTCCATAGCTATGAAGATTCAAAGCAACTATTGCCCTTACACTGAAAGGAATCAACAAACATTATAAAACCAAAAACATCACAAAAGATATTGCCACTCTATTACATTCATTAGGCAGTAAACTAAAAAATTTAGAATTGCAGAATTAAAACAGGGAGCCAAAACCACGAGTAATGAAGAAATGCACAATTTCTTACAACTATAACATGGTAAAAAGGTAATAATGCTAGTTTGGAAAATTAATTTGTTTACCAGTCGATAATAAAGAACAGAAACTATGCTTTAGGATAAGAAACATACCTTTTAGGAATTGCAACTTGCTCCCACTCTGAGCTACTAACCCTTTTGATATGCATCCGCAAAATATTTCTTAGTCCCCTAATATCAGAAAGGATGTTTATGAATATAGTGAGGATATTCTAAGTAAAGTAAGTACAGCCATTGTCCTTATTATCCAAAATACAGAAATCATCCATATAGGAAAAGGTTTTTTTAAGGCAAAAGATACACGTTTTAAAAAAAACAAAATGGCATGCAAAGGCAAATGAGAGTCATCCCAACTATGTTGGCACCACTCTCATTAACCTGCAAATGTACCACAATTTATACATAAAAAAATTAGAAAAGGTACAAAAAGTACGGGGACATGAACCCAAACCACAAGAAAAAGAAAATACTTAAAATCTATAAATTAGACAAATCATTCCTAATTCTTAAAGCAAAATACACATCAAAAAAGTGAAAACACACATATGAGGAACCGTATAAAGGATAAAATGAAAGCAGAGGAAGGCCAAATTCATATTCATATTAGGGAGATGCTAAGAAGTGCCCCCAAGGCACTCTTTAAGAACTATAAGTGGCAAGTATTTTTGAAAACGTGTGTATTCAATGCATTGGAAATCGAAATATTTGACTTTTTTAAAGAATAATTTCTTATTTTGGAACGCTTAAAGAGTGCCCTGGGGGCACTCGTTAGCAAGACTCTTCATATTAAATGGTAAATCCATGTCAGTTAGAACCATAGCAAAAGTTTTATGACAACTATCATCCCGGTTACTATATCCCAAATCCTCTTACAAGAAGAAAATGAACAATTTCCCTGGAGGTAAATTTGATCTTCTCTAATAACGACAAACATCATCATTCTGGATTTAACCATATAATTTTCTCTATTAAGGTTTGCTGTGAATTTACCAACAATGAGACTGCACACAATATGCTAAAGAACCCATCTGTCAATTCACATAGTGTTGAAATTTGGGGCCTAACTCAACCTTACAAAACCGGCTTGTAAGGTGAGGAGTGCCTCCTCTTTATAAACCGACTAAATCCACCCCCTCAAAGCCAACACAATGAAGGTGTTGGAGGCTGCAATGAAGGGAAACCAAAGGCCGCAATTTAGGCAAATAGGGGTGGACCGCAATGAAGGCGGAATTATCAACACATAGAAGTGGGTTTCAACATATCTCAAATCCTCTTAAAAGAAGAAAATGAAAGATTTCCCTGAAGATAAATTTGATATTGATAACATAATGTCATCTTTCTGGACTTAAACCATATCATTTTCACAATTAAGACTTTATGTGAATCCTACCATAAATGGCATAACACTGCATGCTATATGCTAAAGAAACCATCTCTTTAGCCTTCAACGTAAACTAATCTTCTTGCAGGCTAACACTAAATCATTTGCCGTCAGAACACTGGACAGAAAAACGCTATGGGAGATGCACGCCCCACAGGTCAAACTGCAAAGATGACAATGTACATCTCATTTATTTTTGGAAACCTAGTCAACTACTTACAATGCTTATTATTTTTTGCAGATTATCAAACCCAAGTTGCTGAGAATTATATTAATATCCAGCCAGGTACAAATCCTCTGAAAAGAAGCAAAATGATCAAATGGCTAGAAAGTAAATTTGATCTTCTCTGATAACTACATTAGTACATAAGTCATCTTTCTTGATTTAACCATAAATATTTCTCAATTAAAACTTTCTTTGAAACTACCGTAAAAAGCACTGCATGCTATATTTTAAAGAAACCATTTCTTCAGTCACATGGAAATGAATTTCAAGTTAATCTTTCATATCTACAAATGAAGATAACTTGTACTGCATCCAACCATGCTGAAATCCCTAGTGAGAAACTGCAGATCACTGGTTTGTTGCCATAACTTTAACAGTGTCTTAGTTTCTTCTTCACAAACTAAGAAACAGTGATCGTGTAGGATACAGAAGAGGATACAAGTCAAATTGACAATACTAGAAGACTAGAATGCGATTCAATTTGGACAGGAAATACTAATTTACCAGTCCAAAGTAGATACCATTAGTCTCAAGTTTGTTGTCCCGTGCTTAATAGTGTAGATATTTATATAGCAATGAACTACTTAATGTGTCAGTAAGAAAAGTTATTTCAGAGATATAAGAGTACTAGAAAGAAGAGACCTTTTCTCACCTCATATTTCTGATTCTTATACAAGAAAAGGAGACCGTTCTAGGTGCACAAATTACATAATCTTTTTTTTATTACAAGCAACGTCTGGTACAATCCCTTTTCGAGCAAGCAAAAAGCTCTCCCAAGAAATTGGGGAAGGAATGAGACCCCTTTTCGAGCAAGCAAAATGCTCCCCCAAGAAATTGAGGGAGTGAAATGGAAAAATTAAATTGTATCAATTCTTCTATGCCATTATTGATTATCAACACCGATGTTAAATATCTACAAGGTATTTCTATGATTGTGTATCATGACCCAGGCGGCTGCATCACGGATTGACAGATTGAAAGGGGAATCTAATGACAAAATACGTAAATTGACAGATTGGCATATCCCCCAAGAAATTGAGGGAGTGAAATAGAAAAATTAAACTGTATCAATTCTTCTCGGCCATTATTAATTATCAACACCGATGTTAAATATCTACAAGGTATGTGGATCATGACCCAAGCGGCTGCATCACAGATTGACAGATTGAAAGGGGAATCTAATGACAAAATTCGTAAATGGACAGATTGGCATATATCCCCCAAGAAATTGAGGGAGGGAAATGGAAAAATTAAACTGTATCAATTCTTCTCTGCCATTATTAATTATCAAAACCGATGTTAAATATCTACAAAGTATTCCTATGATCGTGGATCATGACCCAAGCGGCTGCATCACGGATTGACAGATTGAAAGGAGAATCTAATGACAATACGTAAATTGACAGATTGGCATATCCTAGCAGAATGGAAATGTTCAAGAATTTGGCATGTGTCATTCAAGTGTGTATCAATATCTACTTCACATAAGGTGAAAAAACAAGCAAAATTCATCACAGTAACTTTTTTCTTTTTCAGATTTATCGCAAGGATAAAACTACTTTAGTTGGCAGGTCTTACCTTAGACCTGGATCACTTGTACAAGGTGTGAAAAACCAGCCTTGAGTACAACTGTAACCAGAATAAATAATCTGCAGCCAAAAAGAAATCTTTTATTGAATAAAATTATATCATTTGAGGAGACTTTATAGCTATTTGACTTTTAACACCAATATCAAAACGTTTGTGGTAACCAAGTTCACTGAAAAATATAAAGATGGTAAATTCCTAGGTACCTTGGAGTTTGGTTGGGTACCGGTACCCCGTAGGCAAAATTTGGTTAACTTTTGAATTTATTTTAATATAAATTAATATAAAAATATGACATGGCGTTCAATGATTGGATAATGGGTACATACCCAAGCAAACTCCATGGGTACCATTGTGTTCACCTATAAAGATTGCTGGCTCAAAAATGTAACATTAAATAAACTAAAGCAAGCAAGATAACCGAATTTATAAAAGACATCCAATTGCTCCAGTGATCAAATACCTTGTTTGCAATTGGACCACTTGCAAGGTAGGGTTTTTCATCGCGTAGACGATGGAAGCCATAAGCCACTTGTGCATCCATTCCTGTAAAATATAGCGAGAAATTCTAAGACTGCTCAGAAATACAGATTGAAGATAAACATCTGAGGCATCTGAATAGATTTCCATCCAAAATTGACACCCTAAGCCTAGAAAACTTGTCACAATCTAAGTGTCTTCATGATACATACACACTCACTTATACACAAAAGCAGGAGAGGGAAACCAAAATAACAAAATCTAAGGTACAAGGAATCCCCATTTCAATTCAATGAGGAAATCCCAAAGGCCGTCATGCCACAGCTTGCTTGAACTTCTGAAGCTGATGTTGCAAAAAATATTTTAGGCCCCAAAAGCTAAACACTAGAGACGAAAAAATACGTCGTGTAAAAAAAGGATGAAAAATATGTGCAGCAAGTATGATAAACCAGTAACTCCATTCTTGAAGTACTCTCCACGATACATGATTACCAGGCATAGAGTAATTTGTCTTCAAAACAATGTTTTATGGAATTAACATACGGTATACTCATCATGTATGGAAACTTCGTTCTCGAATCTCTATGATTATTCTCAACTACCATCTAAGGCATCAAAATAGACATGATGATATCAACTGATATCCATTTTAGGCAACAACACTGAATGTATAGATCAAAGTACCTATGCTGAAGTAATTATAGTACACGCCTTCATAACTTTTAACTTTATCAGGCAGTTCTCCCTCAATTTCTATGCCCTGTGTAAACAAAAAAAATCCATATAAAAAAATAGTACAACACAAAAGGCAAATAATTGAATGACTTTTTTTAAAACTAATTGTAAAAGCAGCATATAGACTCAAATACTTTGACGCCTGTTACAAACTAAACACTGCATTTTAGCAAGTTGAGTGTACTGGAAACAACAATTCAGAACCCAAAAATCAAATGCGCAAGAATTTAATATACACGGGTAAATAAACAAATAAATATTTAAATAAAATAAGTGTGATTATCAATCTATTCCATAGTCAATATGTCAACTTAAATTGCACAAACCATAACAAAGTGTTGCGTATTAATTTATTAGTTTTTCAAGTTAGCACTTGCTTTGAAAATGACATATGTATATCAAAGAAACTGATGAGTTATCCCACAATGGATCAGTTCTTGAACTGAAACCTCAGGAACAAATGTCTTAAAATAACTTTGTAGCAGTTCAACATCGTTGTGCTTATAGCCAGACACTATATTTTACATTTTAACTTGTATAAATATGAGAGAATAATTTTGAGGAAAAAGAAGAAGCCCAAACACAACCATGGCACTCCAAAAAAACATGACAAGGCCAGTTATATGAATACAGGACAGAGTGCATTATATAATAGAACCTACAATCAAGTGTCAGTGGTGGTAAGTATTCCTGAGCCATGGCTTCATGAAAAACTTTACACATCACCAGACTACCATTGACCTGATCATTTGCTACCTGTGTATGAGGTATATGCATTTGGACCCAAATTTCTAGGCTCAAGGATACGCTGCCGTTACAAAAGAATTCTAACCAGTTCATACTACAGTGCTAAAATAAATTAATGACATTAAAACCAAACCCACAACCTGATCAAGAGTGAACTCTTCTGCTTGCTTCAAACAATATGGTGGTTTAACGGTTGTGCTTTCAGGCATTGAAATGGAAAGTCGCCAACTACATTAAAAAGAAAGAAAGAAAAAATACACAAGATTTATATATGAATTGCATAGCAACCAGAACTAATTATATCCCCTTATAAATCAAAATTCTATAAATATATAGAGGCCTATCTGTGTGGACATGGAAGTTGCAAAGAGAATTTTTAATTTACTATCCTCGTATTTTCCATGAAACTACTAAGGACTAACGCCGAATGCCAAATCCATTTAATAAACTCGGTAAACAAAAAACACATACCATACCTATCCAACCGATGAACTGACCCAGCACTGGCCTTTTGAAGAGTTCTTTTGATTGCTGACTTCCAAGCAAAAGGAAATGAACCACCCTGATAAAGATCAAAAAAAGATAATGAGCATAGTAGATGCAACATGCATTTAACCACCATTTCCAAGCATATGCATGCTTACCCAGTTAAAACTCCTAGACAGATCATTTCCTGTCCCAAGTGGTACGATCCCAACCGGAGGAACTGGCTCTCGGCCTAGCTGGCGAAGTTCTGTAAGACATCCTAACACCCAGCCAACTGTACCATCACCTCCAGCAACCTGTCCAATCAACCAGTTTCCTTCATCCAATTTAACTTCTACAATAGTAATAGATGTTTGATATCTAATATTTGAACTCATCACATACTAACAGAGTAACGCATGTTGCAGCTAACTATCATCTCTGACATTCAATCCCATTTTTTCAATTTAAAATAACTACATACCATTCCCTTGTGAATCATACTTCATCTTTCTAATTATAATAACTACCCTTTGTCAAAAAAAAAATATAATAACTACCCATTTTTCTTAATTAAGCATGCACAACAAACAGGAAGAGATCAAACTCAGAAACAAAGCTTTGTAGCTAAAATTACTGATAATTCGATGAACAAGAATAACAGTAACTTATGCAATGCAATTATATATATACTGTACAGTGTAAACTGTATTTTACACTGCCAGTGCTCCTATAAACATACCATAACCCTGAGTTTTTCACGAGTTTCTTTAGCACAAGAATCACCTAGACCAGCCAACATCTCCAAACAAGCCAATCCATACAAGACAAATTCATGAGGCTTCACATCAGCTAGATCAAAAACCTGCAAAATTCAACCTAACATCAATCACAACGTCATAAAACCTAACAAATTTCGTGAAAAACAAAAATTCAACAACAAATCCACATGCAGCAGCAAGTCACAAATTCAACTTCAATCAATCCATGAAAACAACACTTATAATGACTAATTTCAAAATCTCCTTAGCTAGATCAAATAAAAACAACTAAAATTTCACGATCAACTCTGTTGATTAACAGAAATTGAAATTACAGAGCAAGAGCGAGGAGTACCTGTTCTTCACTCATGAGTTGCTGGAGTCTATCTTTAAGAGCAGGACCATGCCGGCCGCCGCTACGAGCATTGATGAAAACGACCATAGGTGAAGTCGGAGCAGCGGAGTCTTCTCCATCAGCGCGATTACGGTAACGAATTTCGCCAGCGGAAGGATCTTGAAGACGAATGGAATCACGCATTGCAAAGCGAAGATACTGTGGCATAGTAAGCTGCTTCTTCAAGTCTTGTTTGTCAATACGCATACCGGAGAGACCGCAGCCGCGAATTGATTCAACGAGTGATGAACGAACTGCTATCTTCTTTGAATCTTCCGTCGTTGGCGATGGCGTTGATGATTCCATTCTTTTGAAGATGATTCTTCTGTGGTGGTTGGTTCTTTTCTGCGGGAGAAAGCAAATAAAACCACTTGGGGACAAAAAAAAGGTTTAAATAGAAAAATAATAATAATGAATGAAGGAAGGAATCAAGGAATAATATGTGTGGGTCTGAACTGGAAAGAAAGACTCCCCCTGTCTGACTCTGACTATTATATATACGACTACTGACTGCTATAGCCTATTAGAGAGGGATTTTTTCTTGGATTATGTAACTTTCAACTATTTACTTAATTTGTAATTGAGGTCAAAATTTGTTTGTAAATATCTTGCAAAAAAAAATTTTAAAAAATTGATTGTTTATAGTAACGAGGATTTGGATCCTCATTTTCTCATGTTGTTTATCCCTACTTTAATCTCAACCATTCATTTATTTTTTACTAGACTCTTGACCCGTGCTACCAACTGAGAAGAATTTAAACGAACAATGTTATCAATGTAAATAAATTTACTTAATAAAAGACATGTAAAATTTAAAAGTCATCTTCATTCCACAATAACCATTAGAATATGAAAATAGATTGTAGAATACAAATGAAAAAGGTTTCAACTTTAATGATCAAGATACATTACGAAAGACTTCGTGATAAACAACATTTGAGGTCGTATCAGTATTCTCTCCATCACCATCAACGATAAGAATTTTCAAACCTTGTTTCGAAGTGACTCTGGAAATTGCAACGTACAACTGACTATGAGAAAACACAGGACTTGGCAAATAAATTCCAACATTCTTAAGTGATTGCCCCTGACTCTTGTTGATTGTCATGGCAAATGAAACAGATATTGGAAATTGTCTTCTTTGAAACTTGAAAGGAATTTTAACATCAGACGGTGAA
>Ga0315914_1006032_pt1 | contig 17374 bp, 16 predicted proteins | sample MpolenodulesMG_FD_203920 | JGI IMG/M metagenome (GOLD analysis project Ga0315914, IMG submission 203920) | Medicago polymorpha root nodule microbial communities from Los Angeles, California, United States - elongated nodules | ecosystem: Host-associated > Plants > Roots > Nodule | place: USA...
TATATATATATATATATATATATATATATATATATATATGCGTTTTGCTAGAAGCCACCTATAAAGGTGTCTTTTAGCAACCCACACCTCAATGTGTGATTTCCACTTTTTATTTATAACTTTGCTAAAAGACACCTTCATAAAATGTGTCTTCTAGAAAAATCCTATATATATATACACACACATACACATGTCTATATTGTTTCGATGGAAAAAAAAAATATGCAGCTAATTGTAAGACAAAAAAAAAGGCCGTAAATTGGAAAAATAAAAAGAAATGACAAGTGAATAGTTAAAAATATAAACAACAATAATAGGTGGGGTATTTTCGACTTTTCCTTCAAATATTGGTGTTTCCTCAAACTTTCCATGCATTTGAGTGTGGAAAGGTTTTTTAAGGTTCCCCACTAAAATCTTTCTTTCCTTAACCTTTTTATAGTGTTCCAAACAAGGGGAGATGCTTCCTTCCCTCAACTTTCTCTCCTGCCCACTATCTTTCCTTAGAAACAAACATCTATTGGATGAGATATTGGTTTTAAAGTGAGGAATATTCACCACTTATAAACAAATAAACACGTGTTCATATCATATCTCATCCCAACACTCACCTTTTAGATTAGACAGTTGGAGTGTTATTTGAGTGGCCTGATAGCGAGAGACCTGACAAGAGGTGACATCCAATGTGAGACTGATAACACACCCTCTTACTTTTAGGACTGGACAACTACAGTGTTACCTAAGTGGACTAATATCTGTCATGTAAGCACATATTCAATCCATATCTCATTCGATGCAAGGTCGGCCCAACGCTAGATGAGGCCTAAAACCAACTGCAAAGTGAGACTTTTTTAGTTAAAAAGATATTAATAATATTTTATTTTTATTTAAATTTTATTTTATTTATAAATTTTGAGATAGAAAATCATTTATTAAATTATCATAAAGAATTTCATTTAACATTTATTTTTCAATCAATATTAAAGACAATTCATTTAATCTTCGTTGAAACATTGTAAATGTGAAATTGTGAAAACCAAAAGTCTAAAACAGTTGAAGCAAACAAAGGGATGAATGATGAAGAAGTTGTTATGTTACTTAGGTTTCAAAGAGAAAGTCAAATTCTAAGAAAAAGAATATAGAAAGAGTTTTTTTTCCTCGAAAGGAAACAAATTGGCATCAAAATTCTCTTGACACAATGGAATGGAAGACGCTTTTTTTTCCTTTCTCGGAGGCCATTGTGTCTTTCTCCGAGGCCTTTTTCCAAGAATTATCTCACTTCGGACTATTGAACCTATCACTAATTAGAGGCTTTATTTCCTTAGTAAAAAAAGAATTTTTTTTTCGGAGCCTAAAACCCTTGCTTGGGGTGCCTAACCCTTGGGCCGACCCTGATTTGATGTAGATCTCTTAACCAAAACTTTAAACAACATGTGGAGAAAATTCTAATTTGAATCTGTTTGATTGGTCAAATAATTCAATTAGATGTATGTTTGATGTGAAGAGTTGGAGTACTCCTATTACTAAAACTTTCATTACTTGTAAAAAAAGATATGGTAGCTTGCACACAAACTCTAGCTGACTGTGTATTAAAGTTGTCTTATTTTTCGGTGTACCAGAGTATCGAACATAGGTCACTAATATTGAAGAGTAAATTTTTAACGAAGTGAATCTAAGATAACCGACAAAGTTGTCTCATTTTGAAAATGAGAGAAAAAGCAAGAAACAGAACAAAAGGTTTTAAGACAAAAAGTAAAAAAGTTAGCATATTTTGTGAGACTAATACAAAATTTAAAACCAAAACTATATCTATCAAAATATAAATCAACTCTTAATAAAGTTTATCACTTACTTGAACTTGTTTAGCAAAATATTCCACAATGTTTAAGATCAATGCTTGTGAATCTTCCTTTCCCACCTTACTAATAACATCACCAAGATCGTTTTGACCAATATCTAACATGTAGATAGCCTTTGCAAAGTCCTCTGGCTTCACAAAGTGTCTTCTGAAAGAACTTTTATTTTCTGCTAAGTGTCTTCTGAAAGAAGTTTTATTTTCTGCAATGCCAATCAAAACCAGACATTTTAAAAGAAATTTAATATCAATTTTTGAACTGCATTTCTAAGGAGATTAAACCTTGCGTGAAGAACTTGGCGGTGCGCGCTTTGAACTGAATAAACTGTGCTATTTGGATTTCAAGAGTGAAAGGAGAGCCACCATCAAAGAAGGTCTTGTTTTGCCTCATAATTGTTGATGACCCTGCAGCAAAGTTTGCACCATGCCTATAGTTTGTTCCAATTGAGTTTATATATGCGCTCAAAAATGGCAATCTAAGGTGCTGGGCTGCATAAATAAAAAATATTCACAGTAGTAAAGTTGTTGTTACGTAACTAGACACTTATGGATTCAAGTTCTGGAAGGAGCCTCTTGTTTCAAGTTTTTGAAACAGCCTATTGTGTAAAATACAAGCTAGGTATGACTGTGTACAATATACAAAATGGTGGGACCCTTTCTAAGATTCTGTATACAGAGTTTTAGTGCACTAGACCGTTTTTGTTTTTCTTTTTATATTTCTCAATGTGAAAATCATAAAGCAGAGACGATTAAGAGAAACACAACATAGATATAAAATAAATTAAATAAATAAAAAAGATGTAAGAATGGAGAATTGTATTATACCAATGAAATCTATGATAAGTCGTCCATCAGAAGCTCTCCCAGCACCCTCATGAAAGAAGGTTTCACCATAAGGCAAAACAGCAGAGAAAAATGCTGCTGACATACAACCAGTATCTGAATTAGAATCACCAAAATTGAAAATAGCTTGAAATTCACATGGTTGTGAGGATTTGAATTCCTCTGCTTGGATACTTTGAAACAAACTTAGTAACAAAACTATAGCATTGAACTGTATGAGGGATCCCATTAGTGACATTGCACAAAACAATGAAACTTAGTGGATTACCATACAGAAGGAGGGTATACTCTTATTTAGATATATAAATTATGATTTTGGATCTTATACGTTTTAAGAGTAAAAGTCAATATTTGGGTACCCAATCACGTGGGTTACACAACAATTGGTATATAAAAAATTAAGATAATGAAATTCCTTGCCACACTCAATCTCACATACAATATTTTTTAGTCTCATGTTATAATTTAAGGTTTTGTGTGATACTCGCGGTTGTCTTTTCCTAAGAAATTGATTAATTAGTGAGCGGGAAAATTTTAACATGGCCCCAGTGGCTTATATGGTCGACAAGTATTTGTGGTCGTTAGATTCTATAGTCATATCATGCACCCTCCACAGATGATATTTCTTCTAACTTAATTCCTTTTAAAAACTCATTTGTTTCACCACGTGGTCAAAAGTAGACAAACATTACTGCAGAATTTGAAAAGCAACGTCTCTTTACAAGAAGACACCATTGGTCATAATCCATCAAAGTGTTGACGATTGACGTGTCCATCATAATGTTAACCATCGACATGTTCACTAGAATGTGCTTCCATTAGAGTTTGCTTTCTTCATAATGTTCTTCCATCAAAATCTTAAATGCATGATGCAACCTCTGATTAGAGCTTTGACTTTTGTTGACCCTTCATCAGATCATTGCTTAGTCATCAGAGCTTCCTCTTGAGTGCCAAATATGTTCCCTAGTGTTCAGAGCTTGGTGTTTCAGAACCAACAACTAGACTTCAGAGTCAGAATTTAATTATATGGTCCTGCACACAAGAACACACATTAGAGTACCTAATTATTATTTCATACCTTGTTGTCATCAAAACCTTAAAGACATTGTTCTAAAATCCACTTTGGTTCAACAATCCATTGGTGGATTTATGCCACATACCTCATCAGTTGTTCACCTTTGGTTTGTAGGTTCTACAGTGTAGTGAAATATGTCGGATGTTCACCTCGCCTGCATTCTTCTTTTGCATTGGACCATATTGGTTGTTCACCTTAGTCCGGATTCTTCATTACTGCTGGTGGCTTGGTCTCTCTCCTTGTGCTTAGGATCTTATCGATTGCTCACCTTGGTCCAAGTTCTTCCTTACTATTTTAGTTCTGTAGACTCCTATGGAGAGGATCCATTTGGAACTTATCATAGGATGGACTTTGACTCATACCGGAACAGTATGTACAATTATACAACAATCTTTAAATTTAGGGTTAATTAAGTTTTTAGTCCCTATAAATATTCACAGTTTTGTTTTTAGTCCCTATAAAATAAAATCACACTATTTAGTCCCTATGACATTTTCCTTAAGCATTTTAAGGACAAAAAATGTTGATAGAATTTTTTTACAGGGACTAAAAATGTTAATGGAAAATTTTTATAAGGACTAAATATGCTGATGAAAAATTTTATAGGGACTAAAAAGTGTGATTTTATTTTGTAGGGACTAAAAACAAAACCGTAAATATTTATAGGGACTAAAAACTTAATTCTCCCTTAAATTTATTTACTAATATTTATAAAATACTAAAATGTAAGTGTGGGTGTGTGTTGTGTGTCTGTGTGTAGAGGTGCTTTTTACATTATTTATAGTTTTACATTATTTTCAACTATGACTAATTTCAATATGTATTTTGTAAGAAAGATAAGTAAACAAACAAATATATGAACAAAACAATACATTTTTGTTGGCGGGATAAATTTATTTGTATTTTTATAAATAAATACAAATACATAGGAGGAATCAAGTGCATGTAAGGTGCACGAGAAGATTAGAGAACTTAGAAAATAAACAAAAAGTAGCAAGTCTTATTCAACAATTAGCATGTTGACACAAAAAAGTTATAGTTTAAAAAAATATATTTACGTCGAGCAAATCATAACAAAACAACGTTGAAGACTCTTATTAGCCTACGATTTTATCTAGTTTTTTCGTTAAATAAGGGTCGACTGTATTGTAATAAGGGTTGTTAAAGCATTTCAAAAGTCACATCTAATCTAATACATAAAATGATTGTCAGTTATCTACATTTGATTAATTATCTCATTTATTTTTTATTAAATTTATTTCAAATTTGTTTATCTTACTGTTATACTGTATTTTATCTTGTCTATTTCGATAGGTAAAAGAAGGTTCAAAGCTGTAAAAATCTCTAAGTCCATATTGGAAGTTGTTAAGTTCGATAGACATTGGAAGTTTTCGACAGAAAGGTGGGAACTGACAGACGGTTAGAGTAAAAAGGCAAGCTTCAAGTCAGGGCCGTCCCTATGTAATAGGAGGCTCGGCTCTCTTTTTAAAATAGTCCCTCTAAAATAAAAACATATATTTTTTTTGTATTTAAGCTTTATTAAAAAATCAGAATTAGAATAACTTCTAAACATGAAACAAAATAAAAAAATTAAGTGAAAGAGAGGTGAAATTTACCTAACGGTGTTATTTGGATTTATCATTCCTCCGTTGTGTGAAAGGGGAAACAAATGATTTATGTGAAAAAGAAATTATTGTTGTAATTCTTTTTATCGAAATAACTTTCCAAATTGACTGATTAAGTGATTATTCAAATTGGGGGTGGCTTGGTAGCATCAGATTTATGTCCAAAAAGGAGAATTAAAGTCTAGAAAAAAACTCAAACGTGTACCCAAAAAAGAAAAAGAAGTAACATATATTTTTTTTATTTATTTAAGTGGGGTGTGATATTAAACTTAATTTTTTTTGAGGCCCATAGGTTTTGGAGGCCTGGCTTGGTTGAGCTGCTTGCGCACCTCCAAGGCCGGGCCTGCTTCAAGCGTCCAGACACGTGGAGAGCATGCAGTTCTCGTCGAAGACATTTAGTTTTTAGGAGTTCAGGTCTTTGTAGTTATTTTCTCTTTGTATATATAATAGTTTTTCATAAGGAAAATATGTCACAAATCATTTATAGAATTCTAGCACTCGAAGTACCCGCCTCCAGAGAAAAGAGTCACAGAATGTATGTAATCTGATTTATCGAACCACATTTACTTCAATGCAATGCAATTTACTTTTCTTTAAGTTACTGCGTTTTAAATCTTTTACTTGCATTTTCTTTACTGAACTATATCGAAAGACAGTTATCTTTGTACAAAAATAGTTTCCTTCATCTTGTTCATAAAACAACATATGAATATGATGAACATTCATATATTTTTTGAAAAAAGATTGCATAACATATCCTAGAATTACTAATTTGATAGTCCTATTGTTTACCAAAAACACGAGTAAACACTTACCTACATTTTATATTTCATGCGCTTTACTTTTCAAGTCATTTAAATTTTTGTATTTTACTTTCGAAGTTATTTACTTTTCAAATACTTACTTTTCTTGTCAATTTAATTTCATACACTCAGTTTAGATTTATTTGTACGTTTTTACTCTTTTCAAACGTTAAAGTTCGAGTTTATTGTAGTCATGAATAAATATTTTACATCAATACCATATCATTTGAGCAACGAATTTATTTTTTAATCCAAAGAACGTCCTTAAGACCAAGGAAAGTTTTGCAAGTGCTAATTCAAGTGCAACAAACATCAATTATTTCATTCCATAAAATTCAACTATGGTTCATAAGGTTACAAATGTATTTGTCGTAGCGGTTACATAAAGTAAAACGATATCTTTATCGAAAGCTATTCATGATTTTCTTTTTTTTTTGACAAAAACAAAACTATATTCTTTCATTCAAATCGATAGAAAACAAAGCGATTGATGAAAGTGTAATCTATAATGAATAAATAGAGGTAAGATTAGAATAAGTAGGATGTAAATGCTAATGAGTAGTTTGACATGATTGTGCAATAGGAAGTGGTGGATCTGAAAAGGAACCATCAAGTATTCTATTTGCAATCCATTGATTTGCTGCTTCAGTGTAGTGCACTCCATCCCAGCTAATGTACTTTGAAGGATCTTCACAAGAGCTTGTAACAATCTCTTTACCATTAATTGTTGCTTTATTTCCACAATAAACATGGTATCCATTTTCATGATATCCACAACATATTCCAGAAGGGTCCACAAACCCTACAATTCAATTCAATAATTCATAATTAAGGGGTTACTTATGCAATTAAATTCAACACTTGATCGATGGTGACAAAAATGATTATACCTTGTTTATTAGCATTACTGATTAGCTCATACTTTGCAGAGAACATGTCCACATATGTTAAAGAAGCATCTGGGAACACTGCCCTTAATTTGACAACTATATCTTTAAGCTTTTTATTGAACTCTTTGGCCAAGTCGTTCTGCGAATTGACGCATCCGTTTTGATCGACATAACCAGCCACTTGAGTTTGGTTGTTGTGTGCATTGTGAATGGGCATTGACACTGGAAGGCAACCAATGGGTCCTGTGTTGTGTATCCAGAATGTCCTTGCTCCATAACTATGTAGACTCTGCCAATATTGTTTATTCTTTTATTAATATACTTGCCAGAAAGTATGCTATTAGAATATGTTGTTAAATCAATAATAAATTTATTGTAACAGTATAACTAACTTCTTAGGTCAATGAATCTATATATAAGCATTAAAATCAGATATTTATGGGTGGCCCGATAGCGGAAACCTGATAGCATGTGGCTAAATAGATCTTAAAGGAGGCTCTCATACCATCTAAGAAATCGTGGTTAAGCCTAACAACAATGCTGCAAAACCGGCTTGTAAGGTGAGGATTGCTCCCCCTTATAAACACATATTCATGCTATCTTTTTGTCTGATGTAGGACTCTTTAATAGTGATGACCGTTAAACACTTATAAATCCATGTTCATGTTATATATCAATCAATATGACATTCTTAACATAGACTCCTCATGCTCACAATTGGAAATTTGAAGTGTGACTCATGTGGCTCGATAGCGGAGAAACTGATAGCAGATAGAAGGTTAGAACTAGAACTACTATCGGGAGCTAAACAAAATAATTTTGGACCGAAAGTGTAAAGTTAACATATCGAGAGAAACTAATTCGGATTAGATAAAGACTGCTCTTCATAACTTGAATCACTTTCATATATAAAAAAATAACATGTATTACTTACTTGAATTTGTTTAGAAAAATATTCCACAATGTTTGAGATCAATGCATGGGAATCTTCCTTTCCCACCTTACTAATAACATCAGCAATATCATTTTGACCAATATCAAGAATGAAGATTGCTTTGGCAAAGTCCTCTGGTCTTGGAAAGTGTCTTATGTATGAACTTTTATTTGCTGCAAATCAAAACCAAACATTTTCAGGAAACACATCACTATTAAAATTGCAGCTATAATTAGATTAAGCTATATTATTTTGCTCTTCTCTGGATTTTAAACCTTGCGTGAAGAACTTCCCAGTGCGTGATTTGAACTGGTTAAACTGCTCTACTTGGATTTCAAGGGTGAAAGGAGTGCCACCATCGAAGTAAGTCTTGTTTTGTCGCATAACGGTTGACGACCCTGCAGCAAAGTTTGCGCCATGCCTGTAGCTTGTTCCAATTGACTTTATATATGCGCTCAAAAATGGCATTCCAAGGTGCTTGGCTACATGTATAAAAAATACTTCACAATCATTATCATGAAATACGATTTTGAATAAGGACATATTTTGATCGCTTGCAATTGCATAACATCGATCGGGTTTATCTGCTGTTATTCTCGATGTTATGTTTTTTTTAGTATGCTTGGACAAAGTTATGTTTTCATTGAATCCCATTATTTTTCATATGCGCGTTGATAATAAAACATAGACACAACATAAGGGAACTTGGAAAGTAGAGAAGATTAAGTGTGACACAAGATACATGAAACAAATATCATTGTTGTAACATAAATAAACAAAAATGCAGAAAAAATAAAATTATATACCGATGAAATCTATGATGAGACGACCATCAGAAAATCTGTCAACAGCCTCATGGAAAAAGGTCTCCCCATATGGCAAAATAGCAGGGTAAAATGCTGCTGACATACAACCAGTATCTGAATTTGAGTCACCAAAATTGAAAATGGCTTGAAATTCACATGATTGTGAGGATTTGAGTTTCTCTGCTTGGATACTCAGAAAGCAAGAGAGTAACAAAACAATAGTAGTAAACTGTGCAAAGGACTTCATTATAGTCACAGCACAAAACAATCAAATCAGTGAATTCTATACAAAAGAATGGTTCTCTTATTTTATATATATAGAAGATGTGTTTTTGAACTTAGGAGATTGTTTAGGTACCTAACGCATTAAAGTCACGTGTGTTTGAAGCAATTGGTATATATAAAAAATGAGGATAGTGAAATCCACTATGAGTAATATTGACTCAATGCCAATTATACAATATTTTTTAGTCACGTTATTATTAATTATGGTTTCATGTGATACTCACGGTTGTCTTTTCTCAAGGAACTGGTTACTTTGTGAATGAGACTTATAAGGTTCAAGTATGATGTTATTTGGGACACTTTATCTTTTCTATTTTGTAGTTTTTCTTTATTTAATTTTTTTTTTATCTTTTTCTATTACATTTATTTATACTAGCGGAAAGACGGGAACTCACGTGCTCGTCTTTCCGTTCTTTTTATTGCTCTAACGTGTGTAGATTATAAACGATATTTTATAGAAATTTTGCATGTAAATTACAAACGATATATTATTTTAAATTTTTGATATAGATAAAATTTATAAGCGTAAATTATTATCTTTTTAACAGCAACGACAATATAGCATTATTATAGAATTTTTTTGTTTAATGGTATAATTAAAATAACAAAAAAGCCAGTCCAAAACCCCATATTTTCTTAGTATAGATTATACCGTTAATAAATTTTCATGTGGTGTTATTCATAAATCTGTTCTATATTACCTACCTTTACCATTACTGATATCCACTTGATCCAACATTTTTGTGCCAACATTTTTTCAATATGAGGTACGAGAATGTATAAGGTTTGTTTAGTGGTTGCATTGGAAGAGTTAAGAAGTAGAGAATAAAGATGGTGATGGTTCGATACATACTGCTTTTATGATGTTAACAGTTTACTTACAATTTTAGCATGATTTGATGGTGTCAAACATTTTTTTCAATGGATATTAGTTAGAGTTAAACAACCCACTTAGGTTGACTGATGATATTGACTTGAGACTTGGGAGTATGGTCTTCCTCAAGGTCTTATATTCGATTGTCTCTGATGACAATTTAAGTGGACTAATTTAGAGAAACTCACTCGCATTATGAGACTGTTGGTAGAGCTTTTGATGGTGAGACCTTCTGATGGGTTTTCAAACGAGTAGTACTCAATCTATTTTGCCTTATGGTGGAATCTTCTTTGATGAGGCTGTTGGTAGAGCTTCTCATGGTCGTCTTATAATAGATTTCATTGGAATAATAGAATTATATTATTTCATTTTTTATTTAAATAATTTATTAAAAAAATATGTATGTTGTGTCACACTTAGTCTTCTCTGCTTGATGAGTTTCATTATGAAAGGTTTAAATGAATGGATTAGCGTAGTCTTGTTTTCTTTTTATTTTTTAATAATAGATTAGTCCAATCTTTGTTTCCAAAGGTGAACAACCATCATGCTGTGTGGCAGAAATATGCAAAAGAGAAAACACTCACAATGTCCATCAAAGGACTACAACTGTCCCAAGAAGGATCACAATTGTCCTTCCAAAGTAGTTGTCTAGGTAAAGATACAAGGTTAAAAACCCTAAACCACCTCTATAAATATCGGCTCATACGCCTGGGGTCAGGTAAGTTTACTATTCATAGATACACATATCATCCCACGTCACTCGCTGACTTGAGCGTCAGAGCACGTGCAAGTCACCACCCTCATTCGGGCGGAGCAGAAGGTTATGGGCAACGAAGAAGAAAGCATAAGATACGGAAAGTGTCCTATGAAAGAACATTCCATGCCATAAATCCAAGGATCTTATGCTCGATAGGATCAACCTTTTTGTGTCATTACATCATGATAAAGAGGATTTTATCTATCTGATGATGGAACATCATATGATGTTTTTTGCTATGTTTTTAGTACTTTTCTTTGCATTTAAAGACAAATAAGATGAGAACATCATTTGAGAGTTATTGATAATTGATTGTATTAAGATTTAACATTTGAATCTCTCATTTCAATAGTAAATCTTATTGTGTATTACATTATCTTAATCTCTTTGTCATAGTTATCGTTCCGAGCAGAAATCCAATAAGTCAAATTGTTTTCAAACACGCTTTCGCTAAAAACTAGATAAATTTTGTAAAATGCTATTCACCCCCCCCCCCCCTCTAGCGCGTATCTTATTTTGCCATATAGACCAACATTATTCAACGACAATTTCCATTTGAGGCAATGTTTTCAAATCTGATAAAAGCTTCCTAATGACAAATTCTATGAGCTGACAATCTTCAAACAATGACAGACTCATTTCTCTCATATATAAGGACGTGAATAGTTTGAGGAAATTAAGAGACTACAAACATTTTACAAGTGTCAAAACTCTGTTAAATTCTTACAAACTTGGTATCTTAGAATTTCTTAAGTGTTATAAGTTTCTTGAACTTAAAGATAATTTACCGCTCTCTGAGTTCTAAAGTGTAAACACTCACAAATTTATTTGTTAAATTATGGTTGTATAAGTCTTCATTTGTGAGTCAAGGAAGTTTGTTACTTGTGTGCTAGAGCAATTGTGATCTTGTGTGGTTATAATGAAAAATTCTTTAAAAGTACAAAATGACTGAACTAACCTCTTATTGAGGAATGAAGAAAGATAATTTGCTTGTGTTGTCTCTCTTCACTCTTTCTAATTATATCTTGCTCAGTTTTATTCAAACTCTGAAAAATATTTTTTTTTTAAAAAACAACACAATTAACCCCACTCCTCATTTTGTGTTTTTCGTTTCTTTTCTCCACATTGAGAGAATGTGATCAACATAAAAGTTGATTTCACAAGAGTTTTAGAATCTTGACTTTGTTTCTTGTGTTGAGCTGGACTGCTGGAGGAATAATTAGATGAATCTTTTTAGAATGGGATGATAGATAGAGTGACAAAATTTATCAAGAAAATTTCACGACAGTGCATTTGCTTACACCTTTCCTTAATTGCACACCATTACCTCCCTTGATTTCTGTCAACTAACAAATTTACTACATCCGTCCCTATATATAAGACGCTTTTGCTAAAATCACGGGAATTAAGAAAGTGAATATTTGTATTAAAGTTGTTTGTAATCACTATTGTTATACAATTTTATCCTTAAGAGAGAGAATTAGTTTATGTTTTCCATATGTTATTTATTGCTGATTGAAGAAAAAGATGTATAATAAATAGAGGCATGTATGTAAAGAAATAATTAATGTAGTTGGAAATAGCAAATGAGTCTTATAAAAAGGGACAAAAAAAATTCTCAAGGGTCTTATAATTAGGGACGGAGGTAGTAATTGGTTGAGACCTTTTCTTGATAAATTCTTGATAAAAACTCTCTAGATAAATAGCAATGCTATTTTAGAATACATCTGTTACCACCTTTAGTGCTTGCACGGTTTTTGTTGGGACGATTTTTCTCTTTCTTTCCTAATAAACTTGTACCTGCTCGCTTGATTTTCTCACCTATTTGAGAATTTTTATTTGTTTGTTTGAATATCCTTGATTTTCGGTCGACAATTAGACAATCCTCATAATGAGCCTAATCATTATGCATTGAAGAACCTATATCACTACCTCCTTGATTGGCATTTACTTATTATTTGTTGCATTAATTCCTGGATTCTTGCTGCATTAATTTACGGTGAAAGTGCTGGTTGCGATGGTGTGGTGACAGTTTTTGGACACTACTCGATGTCTAATAGATAACGGGAATCAGAGCTTACGTGCTCTATCGATAGATGGTAGTAGCATCCACAATGAGCGTATAATATGCGAAATGATAAATCTCTGAACAAACTCGTAACATTTGAGTTAATAGTACAAAATGACAAAATATTTATAAATGTGACAAAATTAAAGTAACCTAAATATTCACGTTTTTAGATTTGTAAGATTGACATCCTAATTATTGATTGGATTTGTAACGGATCAAAGTTGATATATCAATGAGATTCAAATCAACACCATAGTAAGACTGAAAATCAAATAACGGTGTGCTGAGACGACGAACATAACAACTCTACAGTGAGGTGACAAAATTATAAAAATAAATAATAAGGATAGTCTAATTTGTTGAGAATGGTTTGTTATTAGTTAGTTTTGAAGTTACTTGGCTGTCAAGTAACTCAGTTTTAGTGTATCTCAGTTGTTATATATAGCAGACTTGTATCAAGCATTATCAATTAATGAGAATACACTTTTACCTAACAATTGATATCTAGAGCCCCTTTAGGAACCTGTGTAGAGTTTTGCAAAAACTTCTTAAGTCTCAATCAAAAACGTAGTTTCATAGTTAGTTACATTCAGTTACAACTGTTTCTCTTTGAGTTTTATCATACTTTCATCACATATATTCTTCTTCATCTCACACCTCTTGAAGATTCAACCATGGTGGAAAAACAATCCTTTATGGCTCCTGCAATTCCAAAGTTTGATGGGTTTTACGATCATTGGGCAGAACTCATGGAAAACCTATTCCGATCAAAAGAATACTGGAGTTTGTTAGAACAAGGGATCATAGTGGCACCCCAAACGCAACTCCAGAACAACTCAAAGCTACAGAAGAAAGCAAGATCAAAGATCTCAACGTAAAGAACTATATCAATCCATTGATATATCAATTCTTGAAACGATTCTTGTTCGCAATACTTCCAAAGATATCTGGGACTCCATGAAAAGAAAGTATCAAGGTTCCACAAAGCTAACACGTGCTCAGCTTCAAGCGTTGCGTTCTGAATTTGAAGCCTTAGCCAAGAAAGAAGGAGAATCAGTGAATGAATACTTTGCAAGAACATTGACAATTGCAAACAAGATGTTTGCACATGGAGAAAGAAAGGAAGAAACTGCTATAGTGGAAAAGATTCTCAGGTCTATGACCTCAAAATTCAACTATGTTGTATGCTCCATAGAGGAATCTAACGATGTTAATACTCTCTGTTGATGAACTGCAAAGTAGCTTGCTTGTTCAAGAAGCAAGAATGGTTTCTCATAAGAACAAAGATGAGGAACAAGTCTTGAAGGTTACAAATTTTGGAAGAGGATTTGGGCGTGGACGAGGACGTAATGGAAATAGAGGCAGAGGAAGAGGAAGACAAACAAGAGAGTTTGTTGAATGTTACAAGTGCCAAAAATTGGGACACTATTAGCATGAATGCCCTAGTTGGGAAAGTGAAAATGCAAATTATGCAGAATTTGATGATTCTGAAGAATTGTTGCTTATGGCACAAGAAAAGACAAACACATCAGCCAAGGAAGAAGTTTGGTTCTTTGATTCAGGGTGTAACAATCACATGATTGGAACAAAAGACTGGTTGTTTGATTATGATGACACTTTCATAGAACCAGTCAAGCTGGGAGATGATTCTAAGATGCCTGTTATGGGGAAAGGAAATCTGAAGTTGTGCATGGGTGGTAAGATACAAATCATAACTGATGTGTATTATTTACCAGGTTTAAGGAACAACTTGTTAATAATTAGTCAATTACAACAGAGGAATCTGATTGTAGTTTTTCATAATGATGCTTGCAAAGTGTATCATCCTAAAAGAGGTTTGATTATGAGTACTCAGATGTCATCAAACATGATGTTTGTAATATTTGCTCCTGTAATTGTGCCTCTGTGATTGAAGATTAGAAAAGAGGAAGTTAGAAATCTATGGCATTATAGATATGCTCATCTCAACTTTAAGGGGTTAAACACTTTAGCAAAGAAAGAGATGGTGAAAGGGCTACCAATACTGGAAGAAATTGATGGAAAATGTTCAAATTGTGTGATAGGAAAGCAACGCAGAAATGCTACTCCAAAAGTGGCACCTTGGAGGGCTACTAAGAAGATGGAACTCATTCATTCAGATATATGTGGGCCAACCAATCCAACATCAAATGCAGGAAGCAGGTATTTCATCACTTTCACAGATGATTACAGTAGAAAAACATGGATATACTTATTGTAAGACAAGTTTAATGCATTTGATATATTCAGAAAATTTAAAGCTCTTGTAGAAAAAGAGTCCAACTGTTAGATTCAGTGTCTTAGAACATACAGAGGTGGTGAATTTACATCTGCCACATTCAATGATTTTTGTAGTGTAAATGGCATAAAAAGACAACTCACAAATGCTTATACTCCACATCAGAATGGGGTATCTGAGAGGAAGAATAGAACCTTAATGAATATGGTAAGAAGCATGTTCTCTACTAGAAAAGGTCTGAGATCTTAACCTTGAGGCCACAGAGGTTGATGGTGGTTTTTGGCTACACAAGTTGGAAATCTCTTGTGACTTACGATCAAGGATAGTGCAAGCACAGGGTATGGATGCAGGTCTTCAGAGAAAAATTGGGTATCTGGAATTTTCTATGGCTTCCGATGGGGCAATATTGTTCGAAGGAAGGGTATGTATTCCGAATGACCCGGAACTAAAGAAATTAATTCTAGAAGAAGCACACAAGAGTAGTTTCTCGATTCATCCTGGTGCTACCAAGATGTATCAAGATTTGAAGAGAGATTATTGGTGGCCTGGCATGAAGGCTGATATTGCGGAGTTTGTAGCAAGGTGCATTGTATGTCAGCAAGTTAAGATTGAACATCAGAGACCGGCGGGGTTGCTTGAACCGTTAGAAATTCCACAGTGGAAGTGGGAACAGATATCTATGGACTTTGTGGGAGGCTTACCCCGTACTCAGAAGGGACACGACTCGATTTGGGTGATCGTTGACAGATTGACCAAGTCGGCTCATTTCTTACCAGTTAAGTCTACCTATAAGACGTCTCAGTATGCAGAGTTGTTCATTTCAGAGATTGTTAAACTTCATGGAGTCCCAGTGAACATTGTGTCTGACAGAGATCCAATTTTCACTTCACGTTTTTGGAAGGCTTTCCAAAGAGCTTTGGGAACTCGGTTGAAGATGAGTACATCTCATCATCTGCAGACGGATGGTCAGACAGAGAGAACTATTCAGACTTTGGAAGATATGTTGCGTTCTTGTGTTTTAGAGGATGGTGGGAGTTGGAATAATCATTTACCTCTGATAGAGTTTTCCTACAACAACAGTTATCATTCAAGTATCGGCATGGCACCTTATGAAGCCTTGTATGGTAGGAAATGCAGAACACCTTTATGTTGGGCTGAAGTTGGAGATAAAGGTATCATAGGACCAGAAATTGTTCAAGAAACAACTCTGAAAATTAAATCTATTCAGGAGAAAATGAGAACGGCACAGAGTCGTCAGAAGAGCTATGCAGATAGGAGGCGGAGACCTTTAGAGTTCGATGAAAGAGATCATGTATTCCTGAAAGTCACGCCTAAGTTGGGCTTGCGGGGTGTTTTCAGGACTAAAAAGTTATGCCCCAGGTATATTGGGCCATTCCAAATACTCAAACGTATCAGTCCGGCGGCTTATCAGTTAGCTTTACCTCCAGCTATGTCGGGGTTGCATGATGTTTTTCATGTTTCCCAGTTGAAGAAGTACATTCCGGATCCTTTTCAGCCAGTTGAATTGGACTCGATCGAATTGAAGTCGGACTTGACATTCCAGCCGGAACCAGAGAGAATCTTAGACCGTGATGTCAAATCCCTTAGAAGCAAAGAGATTCCCATAGTGAAGGTGGTGTGGAAGGGCTCGCCGGATGGCGAAGCTACATGGGAACTTGAATCAGAGATGTTTAATCAGTATCCGCATTTGTTTTCAGGTAAATTCTAAATTTCGAGGACGAAATTCTTTAAGGGGGGGTAGGATGTAATATCCCGCTTATTACTTCACAGTGTTTTATCTGTTAACTCGCCTTGTGCGCGTTTTAGGCTGATGGACATTTTGGTAATTGCGCCTAGGGGTTATATAAGTGGCTTGGACCAAAATCAATTCATCATTCTTTGCCTATTTTGGTAATTTCTGTCCTCCCTCTCCCTTTGTACTCAGCTCACTCTCCCTCTCCCTCAATCCAATCTTTTCAAACTTCCTCCCTTGATGTAATCATGCTGCATGATAGAAGCTTTGGATGAGCATGTAGATTTCAAGCTAAACTCACTTAAGTTTCCTTTCCTCCTCATCCTTTTAGAGTGAATCCAAAGCTGCAGCTGTGTGTGCATGTTCTTGGTAACTGGAGGTGAGTTCTGTAGCTAGCAATCATCCTTGGGTTATTGTGTAGTGTTATGTGAGATGAATGAATAATTAGAAACTTTATGAAACTTAGGTTTAATGCCCTAAAGTGCTATGATTCTGTTGAAACTGTGTAAATTGTTGCCATGCAATGCTTCTAAACTGTTTTTCAGGTGC
>Ga0315914_1006033_pt1 | contig 17374 bp, 11 predicted proteins | sample MpolenodulesMG_FD_203920 | JGI IMG/M metagenome (GOLD analysis project Ga0315914, IMG submission 203920) | Medicago polymorpha root nodule microbial communities from Los Angeles, California, United States - elongated nodules | ecosystem: Host-associated > Plants > Roots > Nodule | place: USA...
AACAAAAAGAAAAAAATTGAAGTATTGCCTTCTCAATCTCCTAATAAGTAAGTTTGGATTGCTATATGTTGTTCTTTTCATGTCTACATTTATTGAATGCCAATATTGACTTCTTGTTTTCCTTCTTGTACTTTGATAGGATCATAAAAGGTTGGAAGTAGTCTTGTTGAAACATATTTTGTTGAATTAAAGCATATTTCCCTCAATTTAAGCTTTTCTCGTATTTACTCACGAGACTATTTACTCTTCTTATAAACTTTGATTGATTAAGTATTTTAATTTTTTTACAAAATTCTGGGTGTTTTAAAAACTCAAGATATATTTGGTCTTCGTTTTTCATATACAATTAAGGAATTGCTTTAACCTATGTTGAATGAATTGAATATAACCGTACAAGAAATTGGATAAAGGGAAAAAAATTTGTAGAATTTAGAACGAATTGAATATGATAACTCATGAAACATTCAAATTCAACTTCAAATGGGAAATTTTTTAAATTTCTGGGGTTTGTTATACCATCCCCGCCATTCCACAATACAGACTTGCCCCCAAAAAGGGAACAAATTGCCAACATTTCTCTTCAAAAAATTATTGCATGAAAGACTCTTACAGATATCAATATGCAGAAAGAAGACAATACATTCAGGAAATTACACAGCAGGGGAAGATTTCACCCGTTTCAATCTTATTAGAAAGATCGACATACAACTCGTTCATGATGCCTGCACACAGAACAACTCCTAAATGTTGGGTTAGGTTCATGATGTTAAAACTTAAAATACTTATGTCTGCATACTAAACAATTCCGAAAGGTTAGATTCATTATGTTCAAATAATCAACACTATGAATGCATACTAAACAATTCCTAAAGGCTGGGCTTGTGTGTACTTGGAAAGAATGCGCTGCACAAAAAAACCAAGGACATGATGCACCAACTACTTGTGTTGGAGAGATTAAATTGAGAGTACTCTCAAAATATGATGCACAAGAAGAGAGCAAAAAATTATTAGCATATACAGAAGGGATAACATAACAGGAGAAAAAACGTGAAAATGGAAGGAAAAAATAATTAACATTTATGATTATATATCAAGCTGTGGTGGCAATTGTACCCAGAACAAAATAGAAATTACATAATTAGTAAAATCACGTCCTGCTTCCTTGGAAAGAGGATGACAGTATCCTGAAGAGTCCGTCTGGGTTATCAGCATGTACCTGTTATAGACAAAAGTAAATCCTATTTTAAATAATGTCACAAGAAAGCTCTGGAAAACACGATTCATCCTCATTTCATCTTAAATATGTATCCACATGAAACAAATTCCACAGAAAGAATGTAACTACTAACTGAATCACTACAAAGATGAGCAAGTAATTGTGGCAAACACTCAATAAAATCAAGATTCATCAGCATGCAAGTTTCACTCATACGTGCATACCCTCCTCAGTCAAATCAGGAGAGAAAATTTGCACCAATATGTGTGTGCGCGCAAAAGACGTAGCTAAAGCTTTTAAGTCTATATGCTTCATTACTTAGGGACCATGTTGAAATTGGATCTAACTCATCCGTACAAAACCAACTTGTAAGGTGTGTGTCCTCTTTATAAACTCTTATCAAGAGTCATATCTATCCATCCAATGTGAGACCTGGGTTTTTCCCAACACACCCTCCTCTTATTAAAAGTCCTATCTATCCTTTTTTAAGAGAAAATTGCAAAATAAATTAATAACTATGAACCAAAAGAGAACAAAGAATGTTTGAAGAGAAAACTACTAATCTACTTTTGGTAGTGTTGCTACATCTGTAGTCACTAACCTAAAATCCCAAAACCAAACATAACATAGAAAATATTAACAAAACTAGCTATATCTTATCAATCACTAAACCCTAACAACAATTTGAAATTAAAAAAGCAAAACGTACGAGTCAAGTATAGTAAGGATAAGATCAACGAGCCATCATCTTCTTGAATTCCTCAAAGTTAAAGTTTCTGTCACAGTCAGCATCGATGTTGCTTACAATTCTCTGACAGTCGTTGAGGGAGCACTTCTCACCAAGTTTATTAAGAACGATGTGTAGTTCATTTGGAGAGATGAGACCGTCCTTGTCGAGGTTGTAAAGGTCGAAAGCATCGTGTAGCTCGTTGTCTTTTACGGCAGCAACAACGTAAGTGCAGTGGAAATCAGTGAATTCTTTGAGATCAATGTAACCGTCGCCGTTCTGATCAATCTGTTCCATCATGCGTTTTACATCACCAGATTTCGTTTTGGATCCATGCGTTGAAAGCATTACTTCCAGCTCTGAGACAGAGATCTTTCTGTCACCGTTCTTGTCGAACTTGTTGAAGATGTTACACACCTTATCTTCCACGGCGTAGTTGCATTTTCTACAAAGCGAAGGAGGGGAAGAAATGCTTTCGTATTCTTGAAACGAAAACGGCAATTATGCCATGAACGACGAGGTGCGTAACATCTTCAACAAGTTCGACAAGAACGATGACGGAAAGATCTCTGTCTCAGAGCTGGAAGAAATGCTTTCTACGCTTGGATCCAAAACGACATCTGATGAAGTAAAACGCGTGATGGAACAGATTGATCAGAACGGCGACGGTTACATTGATTTCAAAGAATTCACCGAATTCATTCCACTGCACTGATGTTGTTGTTGCTACTGTCAGAAAAGACGACGAGCTTCGCGATGCTTTCGACCTTTACGACCTCGACAAGGACGGTCCCATCTCTCCAAAAAAACTGCACATTGTTCTTGATAAACTTGGTAAGAAGTGCTCCCTCAGTGACTGCCAGAGAATGATAAGCAACTTTGATGCTGACGGTGGCGGAAACGTTAACTTTGAGGAGTTCAAGAAGATGATGGCTCGTTGATCTCATCTCTACTATACTCAGCTTGCATGTTTTTCTTTTTTTAATTTCAAAATGTTGTTAGGGATTAGTGATTAAGAAGATATAGCTAGTTTTGTTAATATCTTCTTTGATATTTTCTCTGTTATGTTTGGTTTTAGGATTTTAGGTTAGTGACTTCTGATGTAGCAGCTCTACCAGGAGATGTAGATCAGCAGTTTTCTTTTCAAAAATTCTCTTTTCTCTTTTGGTTCATGGTGATTAATATATTTTGCAATTTTCTCTTAAAAAAATGGATAGATAGGACTCTTGATGAGAATTTATAAAGAGGAGGGCCTCCTCACCTTACAAACCGGTTTTGTGAGGATGAGTTAGGCCCAATTTCAACATGGATCCAATGTGGGACTTGGGTTTTTCCCAATAGACCATCATACAGTATCTTGAGAGTCAATGTTTGTCCGGAGCTTTTCAACATTAAACCAAATAGATCTGGACTTGGATTAACCAATCATGAAAGGAACTAATAAACTAATTATGCCAATATACAACCAACTCCTTGATGAAAAAGCCAGTTAATGTTTTTAAGCCTGGTGGGCCAACAATGACATGTCATCTCAGATCATTTGCTGTCATGCAACCAGTGCAACCAAATGTGAATTTTACATTGATTTCACAACCGAAATTTAGGTGCACCTGCTGCCCAACTGCAGATAATCTCGGTCCTAAATATGTCTCCCCCTTCAAAAATTGGAAGATCTTATCCAACGAGACAAAAAAAAAGAGGACATATGAATATTGATTTTAGTTTTGTTTCAGTTTATTTTCCTGCTATGTCGGCTATCTGGACAATATAGTAGTGAAGATCGTCTTTTTTCCCTGTCAAGTATATTCTCATCTAAGCCAAAGGGAGGAATACCCCTTTGTTCTGTTTCAGTTTATTTCATGCTGTTCAGGCCAGCTAGAAATTATTGGCTGCGAAGAACGCCCTTTTTTGCAGTCAAAACTTCTTTTCATCTTGCCCCAAGGGAGGTCAATGCCACAAACAAACATGAACCTTGAATTGTTGAATGTCTTTGATATCTTAGAATTCTGACCAACTGGGGAAAGTGTCAAATTACAAACTAGTAATAACATACCTTAGAGCAGGCCTAGAAGTCGAAAAGATTAACATAACTTCAGTTGAAAATGCAATATGATGTATGTCAAATTACCCTTAGATATCACCATATCAAAATAGTCCTAGTATCAATTCCAACAGAAAAAAATCACTAGTATCATTCAAGATGCTGTACGGGCACCTAGCAGCACTAGATTTAAGTATATGTCGGGAATTCCACATTAATTGTGGTCCTCCACTAACCGCCTTAGTTGCGGCGGTATGTGGGTTGCCTTCATTGCGACCTCTTGCACCATCCTTGTGTTGAAGGCTTGGATTCAGTCCCACGTCACCTGGAGATACGACCAAAGTAGTGCTTGTAAAGTTTGGACAGTTCTCACCTCACAAGTCAGTTTGTGGGGTTGAAAGACCAAACTCAATTTCTAAGATGGTATCAGAATCTATCCTAGATCCATTGTTGGGCTGCCCGCATCATCCACACCTAGGCTTTAGGGGATGTTTTGGAAATTCTGCCATAATCCACACCTAGCCTTGATTGCGGCATTTCGATTGCCTTCATTGCAGCCTCCAACACCATCATAGAGTTGGGTGTGAGGGGCTGTGTCTAGTCCAACATTTCCTAGAGATATGGCCCAATATAATGCTTATAGAGCTAGGAGAGCCATAACTTACTAGCCAGTTTTGTGGGGAGTTCGCACCCAACTTCTAAGAGTACATAATAAATAATTAAAACCAACATCCCCCAGCCACGCTTATTCCCTAACATCTACAACATTATGGAGCTAGTGGCTAATCACATTATTTGATGGTGTTTTAGAAGATATCATGAGAATGGTCCATGTAAAGGTGAAAGGCATGCAAAGAAGGGGACCGTACTCTAAAAAGAATAACCATATATCATACCCAGTGGCCAGCATCTTCAAGGACGTGCATTTCAACTCCACCTCCTTCCTCAGAAGCAATCTCCTCCGCAACATGGATTCGCTGAAGATCTTCGAGGGCCCATCTGTGTAGGCTTCTCTCTGCTTTCAAAAAGTTTATATGCACACCACGAGGTACATCTTCCACAATTTTCCTGTGAACAGTTATAAGATATTACAGGATCCACAATAATCTTGTAGTGTAAAAAATTGCAATTCAAATTTGAAAGTGATTGCATCTATTGTTAATCTTGGCAACAGTATATGTATTATTAATCATGGACAGGTGTCAGTGTCGTGTCTGGTGTCTGTGTCTCTGTCCGTGCTTCATAGGACAGGACCCTATTTTACTCAACTAGAGAAGGTTGATATGAACCAATACATTACAGCTAGTGTTGTTATCACAGATCACAGTGCGTACCACAAATTTGTTTCTTCATAGGATTGATACATTTCTGATATCCCCTTGAGATCAAACACCCATGAAAAGCATGAATTAGAAGAGCTGGTAGGTCTTAGGTTGGTCACAACCCACTACATGAAATACAAGAGGGAAAAAATTAAAAAATAATAGACATATATTGCCAGTCAAAAGAACACTCTACTTTTGGGCTCCGGCCCTTCCTTTATATTTATAAGAAATAAATTAAATAAATAAACATCTATTTATATTTGTTGGGTTTAATGTGAATTCTCTTATTTGTAATCTTCAACATATTCATCAAAGGCAACAAAGCTCTAAAATATTTAATAACTTAGTTAATCAGGCATCTGCTGAAATGATTATTGCATGTATGACAAAGTCGAACTCAGAATTCGATTCTGATCGACAAACAATCATAACTTTCCTGAAGGGTAAACCAAAGACAAGTCATGAATATAATATCTGTGTTCATCATTTAATGATTAGTCCTACAGTAGGATAGACTTTTCTAAAACTAACATCTGCTATCACCTGATGCCAATTTTCAATACTTGTCAGTTCATCATGCAGTCAATTGTGTAATACCCAATTACGTTTTTAACTTGGAATTCCAAAGTATGTCTTACTCTGTCCTCAAATAGTAGCACATCTAAAATCTGAATCCAATGTTTCAAAAAAGTAAAAACATTTGAATCAGTATTTTGATTAAATTAAATGCTATTTGTTTGAATAATACTAACAACTTGGGTTTTAAAAAGTACAGGTTCAGAAGATTTAGTCATTAGATTCACTGCAGTGATAAACTTAGCCATTCAATATTTTAAGAAATAAGGTTACGAGTGCAATTAAAATAGAAATTATTATTTGATCAAAAAAGTAGAAGTTATTAAAAATGCCTAGTGAGGAATCTAGTTGGGCAAAACAAACTACCAGTTGGTCCTTCCCCATCCTGGTCTGTTAAAGTAAAGCTGTGTACGATAGATCCACAGTGTCAGTGAGTCTGACCCTTCTCTAGACACTCCCATGGCGGGAGCTCTATTACACCGGATTTCCCTTTTTCTTTTTTATTACATCAACTTTGTCTATTAATTTTTTAGGATGGTAGACTCTTGTGTACAGGAGAATTTCCATGAGTCACAGATTTGTTAAAAGCATCTTTTTTTAGCTGTGCCAGTAAATTGTAATGACCTATGTTCTCAGATTGACAAGATTGTGTCATTTTGTTAGTTATAGTTACAATTAAACCTATTTAAGCTCATTCTGAGCCACCTGGAATCAGTTTACTGTTGGCAAACTGTAGACTAAAGATAAACCTCCTTATCCATCCTACATCAAGTTTATTGTGTATAATGTCTGTTTTGAAGATGACATGGACCAGCTTTGGATTTAAAGAGCACTAAACTAACGAAGGCAGCAACTACAAGGGAGCTTTCCAACTCCACTGCACGTTTAAGCTAAACTCCAATGCATTCTATACTTTCATAGTTGCATTTTAGCATAAAATGCCATTTCATAGGAAGATTGACCAAATGTCAGATAAAAATGGATTGTCATTGAAGGGCAGGGGATTAAATGGGATGGTATGATCAATATTTTCCTTAACTTTAGGCTTTAGTTTCACCCATCATGGCCTGTTTAATATTATAATTGAACCAAGAACATGTGTGCAGTATCTAATCTAATTATCAATAGAGTTTTAAATACTACAAAACCAAGCAACAATATGCACAATTTGAAAAATGGTCAGTATCAAAGTACGGGATGGTTCTGTTACGTACCTGTGCTACATCATTGGAAAATCCTTGTTGAATAAGAGCTTTGAGAATATCCTTCTTTGAAGAGACCTTCCTTAAGGAAAATACCGTACAACAATAAAAATTTGCTAACAAAAGGGACGGTAATAACAGATAGGAGAAAGAGAAAAATTGAGAGCGTAAAATTTAATTTCTATATGCATGATTTCAGTTGACAGAGTTCATTACATCATTCTGTTTTGTTATGTATGTCTGGTTGTGCGGACAATGGGGTAAAAAACTGACAATAAATGTAGCACTGGAGAACGAACAGATGGTTAGATGGATCTGATATTTCGATAGCATGTAGATAGGGTGAAGGTGGTTCTAATGCCGTAGGTTTCAGTTAATAACTCATCAAAAAATAATTGACAGTGGCATATGGCTATGAAGGTGACCTGAAAATGTGTTTGAAAACAACAAAAGAGATAGGGGGCCAAAAATGGAAACCAGATCAAAACCGACATCAGCAAGTGACAGTCACTGGTAAAGAAGTTTAATAGGGGGCCAAAAATGGGTCTGACGCCGAAAATGGAGATAAGACACAATTTACGGGAGAAAGAAATTCACCAATGCACCAAGGGTCCACTAGATTTGTCTAACTGGGCTCTGAATATCATGTTGAAAGATAAGAGAAACAAAAGGTATATAATGATATCAATGTACTAACACTACATAGTGGTCAGTGGAGCTCAGTTATATATACAAAGATTAACACGGGGCTATATTTACTATATTTACATGATATACAGACAGTACAGCCACACCTACCCTATTTACATTCTAACACCCTTCTTCAGATGTCATAATAAATACTCAAGTCTGTCACAGATTATAAGTCACTTTGAAATAGAATTTTGTCCCAAATTAGAAGTCATTTTAGAATATCAATGAAATATTAATGTTTCTTTTCCTACCATACCCTTTACTATTTATTACTCTCTTCTTCCACTTTTAATTTCTCTTTCTCATACCATTAATGAAGGATAATTTTGTAAAGTAACTCATAATTTCCCTTTCCCATACAAAATTAGCTACATTTCATAATTTGTGTGAAATTGCCAGAGTGACTTATAATTTGGGACAAAGGGGGTACTACATAATAGAAAAAGGCTGCACATACAAATTGTACACAATTTAACATGGATCGGCTCAACGTCCTACACCCATGGATGAAAATGGATCAAGTATTCTATAAAAATAAAATAAAAAAGGGCGTGTGAATGTTTATGGAACTCTCAATCTCCTTTATCTAAGAACTACCTTACCACACTACCACTAGTCCTAGATGGCTAGATATATGCAAAAACCTACAAGGGTTATATAACCTTATGAACAATCTTTCTCACGCTCTTATCCTCGTTCTCATATCTCTAACAATTCCCTGATATGCAAATTCATAGCCTACAATACTTTGGTTGGCAAGGCACCATTTTTACACTCTTTATGACTTCACTAGTCTCTTTTAAAAGTATATAGTTCACATAACTCAAACATACCATGCTATGAGTTACAAATTGAATGTATTAACAGAATAGGAAATTGTGAATAACTAATAAAAACAAGAATTCAGGGCAAAACCAACAAATACACTTTGAGAATTAAGATCATCATTACATTCATTTACTCAAAAAGACAAGTTAAGTGAGAAAAACAATGGAAGAGTCAACTAAATATCTACCTCCTTTGGCAGTGTACTTAATAGGGATATGAGTTCTGCTGGGTGGTCCTCTCCATCTCCACCTGCTCGAACTTTTCCAGGAGTTGCATCCAGAATCCAAGCCTTCAAATAGCATAGGAATATGAGAGTATGGTCTAGTATAGAAAATAAGAACACATAAAGTATAATCATAATCTGATAGAAACTGGTAACAATCATAAAAAAATATAAAGGAAATAACTGACTTTTATTGAACAACTTTGGTTACTTTGGACAGAATTTAGATTGCAGCAAGAAATCTAGCTTACAGAATTATAAGAAAGAAAACAAAGGAAAATTAAGATAGACGCTTCCCATCCAAGAAATTTGAGATTCTTTGGTCTCTCCCTTCCAAGAATTCGAGAGTTTGGTCTCTCCCAATCAATATCCAGTCCCAAAATAAAATGCCTACCGACATTTCCTTCCATTTCCCTATTTATTAAATAATTGTCAACAACATAACTGCTGCCTAATACATAATTGCTGCTTAATAATATAATAATTGCGTGTCAACTTAGAATTTTAAGGGCTTTTTTGAACATTTTTAACTCATTCTGAAGTGTGGCGCTGTAGAAGCTGCAACATCTATTATTTTGGCCGCCACACTGCACCGCTATATCCCATTATTGAGAACACTGGTCAGAATTAAACGACATCAAATTGGAATAATCCTATGACCCCCCCAAGTCGCATAACATCCAACGTCAGCACGTGCCCCATGTATGTGCATCCTCTGCACATTTTCCAGACATCAGTGAGTGTACAGAATGGTTCCTTCCGGCCACCATATTCTTCAGGCACCTTTTCTGGCTATTCTGTCATACTTTTCAAACCTTGCCACACAATGAAACTTAACCAGTAATTTGTATACGCGCTGTAAGCTTCCACCACAGGCCCAGCTGCACTGACCCCTGGACGACATCACCCTCTGACACTATGTCAGCAAGGACACACTATTACCTTCATTCTCACACAATGCAGTAACCAGACATGAATTTAGTTTATTTTGTCCTTTGCCTACATTTCTGCTTCTTAGGCATGTATTTTGAAGTATTAAGATGATTAACGGCAATATACTCTCAGACATATATTATGAGGTACTAGGGTGATTAAGGAAAACCATTTTTCCTATATCCTGCATATCATCACCCTAAAAGTTTTATTAAACCTTGCAGAGTGCACAGTATTTAAAATAGCAAGAGAGAAAAATTGTCCCTCAAATCACATATTTTTAACAAAAAGATCAAAAGAGTTTAAAGTTCATCCAAAATCAGTCCAGCAAAAGCAAACAACGACTAAATCTGGGCTTACTCTGACTGGCCTAGCAAGAGGTTTTGCAGCTTGGTCCACCATGCTCAAAACAACTGAACATACAGAACGAAGTAAGTAAAACAACTGAACATACAGAACGAAGTAAGTAAAAATGACTTACAGATCCATTGAAAAAAGAAAAAAGTAATACACAATAACTAACCTTTCCCCCCAAAACTATGACCAACTAACACACGAGGTGTTATTCTTAGTTCCCGGACCTAACAAGAGAGAGGATGATGTTACAAGAAACAGAAAATAATTTACATGTGCACATAATATAAATTTAATCAGATCTCTTTAACTAAATCTTTTAAGTGCAGCAAATAAGTTTGATTAACCATTACATGGAAAACACAAAAGATTCTCGTTCGTTGATATCATTTAACATTTCACATCAAAGAAAGGATAATGTATTGCAACAAAAAATCAAGGGAAATAAAGTGCCAAGCAAAAGATAATTGAGGTATTCACCCAGTCTAGATGTAGACCATAACTCATGAAAGACATCCAAATGGTTGAGCACTGGATGTTCCATCTCATGGAACCACCAAGGTTTAAATTCAACCAGGAGAGCATGGCATTAAAGTCATATAGACCCCTGCCCCATTCTATATCACACTCACCATATAAATATGATTTGTGAAACATGTTAAAAACACATACCAGTTTCAAAACATCAAGAGCAGCAGAGGCAACAGTATGGGGATCTCTCTTCTTGATTGATGCTGAATCGCCATGACATCGCAAATCTACTAAAAGAAACTGTCAATACAAACACATGAAACAAACAGGAATCAGATTGATTTACATCTAGAATGTTCTTACATTGCAATCCCGAAGATCATAATTTGTGATGCCTGGAAAAGAAAATGTTGCCTAATAGTAGAGTTTAATAATTCAATCCATACTTATTATATTTATTCCATCATCAATAAACAAGAAGGTGATCATCTTTGTTGCAACTAAGGTTTTCACTTCATAAAATATTTTAAATTTTCAAAATCATGGAAATGCATGGTTCACTAATAGTGTGAATATCTCTAGAGTGTTAGCAGATGAAATTAAATGCATACTAAAATCATATAGTATATTTATATGGAAAGTATGATATAACAAAACTTGGCACAAAAGTGTACATAAACATACCTGCCACATAGGAAACTCTCTTGTCAGTCTTTTTGCAAAAGTTCCTGAAATATCATTTTTTTTCAACAATGAATTATAAAACAAATAACTTATTCTTCCCATTTAAATTTTCTTGACAAACTATGCAAAAATATCTAACCCAAACATTTGGCACCAAATGAAAACTACAACAAAAGAAGAAATTGAAAAAAACAAAATTAAAGGTTTAACATCATCGATAAAGGAGGCCAGGTTTATAAATGCTTTCAACATGTTCAAACACTCATCATCAGGTTTCCAGTAAAAAAATAAATTCTTATCGGCTTGGTGGGTACCAAACACAGCTGGGAAACCTCACGGATGCTTGGGGATGTCATTTTGTCCCCTTACATCCACACACACACACACATATATATAGGAGTCATATCAAGTGAGTGGGCATATCAATTAAATTTCGGTTATTATATTTCATCAGTAAAACATGAAACCTTGGAAATAGAACCATTAGCCAAGGTCAAACTCTCCAATGGGTTGAATGTCCACTGACAATGAAATCCTTTAAAATTAAGTTGTGCTTTTAGCCCATTAGGAATCCTAGAAAAACATCAACTTATTGAGATTTAATAAACTCCTTTTTTCACTTGAATCCCTATAATTTCAATACCACAAATGTCATCCTTCAATATTGCATTTCAACGCAATGTGGCCCTTCCAAATATTATAGATGAACGGCCACACCAGCAATGAAAAAAGATATTTAATTAACAACAACAACAATAACAATAAAACTAAAATGATATAGAAGTGGAACCGTGCATTTCGAACTGGAAATATAAGAACCAAAATAATTGAACTTTTTGATTTAACAGCAACACATCCATTTTCATCATTGAAAATCCAACGATAAAATCAGTAAAATGTTGATCAATTTTCACCTGACTAGGAAAGCAAGACTTTTAAATGCTTGATCACATAGTAACTATTAATATTGCAGACTTCCCTACAAGAACAAAGGTATTCTAAAATTCTGTGAGTTTTGAGAACACACAGAATAGAAGTTTGATCAGGTGGAATACATTGCTGCAACACGACAATCGTGCACATTATACATAAACAGTAGGACTCACCCCAGTTTTTCCTACACCCAAGGATACCGTGCAAAAAGACAGCTGTTGGTGTTTCGGGTAGAGATCTGTCCATAACAGAACTCCACTTCACCTGTATACCAAATAATTGACGTATATTAGTCTATTGAAATGTTCATAGGGTTCCAGATCTATATTTTACAAACTTTTAACTCAATCTCCACATACAGTTTCAAACCTATTTGTTATGATTTATGAAGCCTTTTGAACAACTAATGGCTTGGATTATTTTAACAAGTATATATCATATACATTTCAGTATTTAATATTACTAAACTGTCTCGGTTTAAAATCAGACATCTCAATTCATCCTAAACCAGCAGGGTATGAGTGACGTGAAGGCCGACAAGAGTAGATATTTTTCGATTCTCAACAAAGAACAACTAAACAAGATATGAATTTAAAAATGAATACAACACTCACAAGCCTGCGTAATGGACTAAATGTAAATAATACATCTAGAAAATGAGAAGATTAATCATCTGAAAAGTACAGACAAATTTGTGCAAGATAAAATAGAGAAACAAGAAACAAACAATACTTACAAGTGCCCCTTGAACCAAATCATATGCCTGAGACAAAAAAAATAAACAAAAAGATCTCAGTTGTAATAAACATGGACAAAATTAAATAATTCATTTGTAAAACTTCAAACTAAAGAATAAGACATATTCTATCACGAGTTTAATCAGTATACTTTGTCAATGTACAATTATTTTACAAGTGTATGTGCTGCCACGCCAAATAATTAATATGACAGCTCATGTGTTTTCATATTCATTAATTGACATGACAACACATATTATATGTGTAAAATCATTGTGTACTGACATAGTATACTAATTAAATTCTTAGTAATTCATGATTAGCATACTAAAATAAATGAATCATAAAGGTGCATGCAATGAGCAATGAAGATTACCAAAATGCTAGAAGAGCTAGCAACATCATGTCCAACAGTATCGCGTACTAACGCCATTGATATCGTCCTATCTTTAACTTCACGTCTAGAGTGACTAAGATCCAATCGAGATACATTGAAATCCTCGTTCTACATTAAGAAACTAATAAATCAATGCATAATTCGCGAGGTTCAAAGCATCAGCATCTAACAATACTGTAACTGACTAATAAAACAGTAAAAGAATACAAATTTCAAAGCCTCGAACGGAAAATCTAGCATCATCGTGATCATGTAAACTGATTCAAGAACTGAAATAGTTGAAATTACCAAAGCGAAGCATAAGAAGAGGTTAAGAATGGAGACCTGAGGGAAGCGAAGAAAGCGAGGTGTTGTAGCGTTGTGTGAATTGGAGAGAAACGTTGAATTCCGATGCGACGAGTTAACGGCGGTGAAGCAGGTGGAAGAATTGGTGAATAACGGCATGACGGAGGGAAATAGAGATGCCGGTGAATGCTGTTGGTGTCTCCGTCCGAATCTCCTGACGGAGAAAGAGAGGAGCCGCCAAATATATAGCTTCAACGCTTTTTCTCTCTCTCTCTAAAGACACGCTTTTTCTTTAAATAAAAAAAATCGTGGAAAATATTTTTTAATTTAATTGCTTTGCTTTAATTTTTTTTGTGACAGTTGGTATTTGTGACCGTGAATTGCCAACGCCCAACTGTATCAACTGGTGCCACGTCCTTTAACACGTGCTGTGATCCTGGTTTCTCTGAATTTTTTTTTTATGAAATGGTTTCTTCCAATTTAGAGTAGTCGTGTAAAAAAAAAGTAGTTGCAGTTGACTTGATAAAAAAAAAAGTAATCGTGGTTGATCGATGAAAACTCGTTAAGCTTTGTTTATGAAACAAATAGAACTTGAGCTGAAAATTAAGTTCGTTAAATAAATGAGTCGAACTTAAACTATATATAGTTCGACTCAGTTGGTTCATGAGCTGACTCGATAACATACATATATGTTAGTTTAGTAAAAATTAATGAAGTGCAAACTTAAATATTAAAAGATAAAATATCTAATTTATTACAAGCTTCCTCTCATATTTAAGTGCTTGTTTTTATAGGAAATATTACTAATTTAATTAACAATTAACAATAATTATAAGAAAAGAGAGAAAATAATTAACAATTAACGATAATTATAAGAAATGAGAGAGAGAAAAAAGGCTAACAATATACAAGTGCAGGATTACGATTTTTTTTTTTTTGACAAATGTGCAGGATTAGGATTTTAACCACACATATGTATACTTTGCGGAAGAAAAAATGCATATTTCATCCCCGGTTTCTTAACTTAATTGATTGTCTGAAAATAGTCTCTTAAATATAATTTGTTTCAATTTAGTCTCCTAAGTTTTTTTCCGTTACATGTTTTAGTCCTTTTTATTAGTTTCTCTCAATAAACGTTAAGTTATTTTTTTCCCATTTTTCTTCATCTTCTTCCCTTATTTCTTCATCATCTTCAACAACAACTTCATCTACCTCAAACCCATAAAATTCAACAACAACATATCATCAATTATAATTTTTCCCTATTTGTCTTGAATTTCCTAAAATTAAAAATTAAAGATCACCAACAATTTTCATCTTCTTCCTTCTTCATCTCTCTACTTCATACCCAAAACAAAAATTCAGCAGCACATAAATAGAAAAAATTAAAGTAAAATTGTAAAATTTAATAAAACATTTCTCCCTCTCTTTCTCTCTAACCAGATCTCTTCTCTCATTTCTGTCTCGCTCACTCCCTCTTCTCTCATTTCTCTCTCACTCAACATTATCAATTGAAAACATAGAAAGATTGTTTTGAATCCCTCTCATCCCTTTGAATCTCGAAACCCAAAATTAATTTCAACTTTCCTTTCTCCCAATTTTTTCAGATTCCTAATCTCAAAACATAGAAAGATTCTTTCAGATCCCTAATTTTTTTATTTCTGGGTATGGTTCGAGACAAGTGAATTTGTTCCAAACCATGATAGTTCATATGCCCAGCTATGGTGAGTGCTTACTAAAATTGAAGAAGAAATTAAATTGAAAACAATGGGGTTTGAGTGTTATACAACCAACACATGAACAAAAAAAAAAAGAAAGGGTATGGATTGTGGAGTTAAGGCTTTGAGAAATAATGGTTTAGAACTTTGGAAATGAGAAAGAATTTTGTTTTGAAAAATGTTGATTTTGGGTAATAGTGTACCGCATTTTTGTTTGTTTTGAAAGTAATGGGTTTGAGTTTTTATTTCGGCTTTGGGATGGTTATAGTGATGGTGATGTGAATGATTTTGGGTTTGAGTTGATGATGATGAAGGAGGGTGTTTATGATTATTGATGAAGATGACAATGATGATATAATGATTAAAGAGTGGGTTTAATTTTATTTGTTTTGATTTTCTGGGTTTTTCTAAAAGTTGTTGTTGAAGATGATAAAGAGATTGTAGAAGAAGATGAAGAAAAGGGGAAAAAATGTGTTGTTGGTTCATTGTAAGATACGATAGACCTTCATGATCCAACGATCATCTTTTTAAAAAAAAAGGATCAAAGGGTTAACATTCATAAAACCAATAAGGTTTATGGCAGACCACTTTTAATATTGGTCCACCTAAGATATTTAAGATTAAATGATAACGGAGAGGACCAAAAGCTATAAGGCAAAAAATTTAAAGGACCACTTTTAGTTAAAGGACCATTGTGCGATAAACAATTAAGATAAGGGACAGGTGGATTGATTAAGCCAAGAAAACAAAAACACACATATGTATACTAAAATCTGACCCACATCGGTGAGTTTAAGCACACCAGTGAGGTGGAGTTGTTATAAAGAGAAGCACATGTACAACAATACAGTATTAACTATAAGGTTAAGGTGCGATTGATTTTTTTCCACAGTAGTCTTCAAGGTCCACATTTTAATGAGTTCAATTTTTATTTTTTAAAAAATAATTTAAAAAGACAAAATATCTTATTTTGACAAAAAAAAAATTGAATTAGGTTACTCGAGAAAACAAGTTGAACCTAACGAGCCGAACCGAGTTGTTCATGAACTTTAAACGAGCCGAATTTAAGTTAAAAAATGGTTCGTATCGAACTCGAATCGAGTTTCGAGCTGAGTCAATTTTTATCGAGCCGAGTCGAGCTCAGACGAGTTTGACTCGACTCGACTCATTTCCAGCCCTACTGTGAATTAATTTTAGGGTTAAATATATTTTTTATCCTTATAAATATGTTAATTTTTTATTTTAATCCCTTCAAAAAATTTCTTTAACTTTTAGTCCTTCAAAAGTTTTTCATCTTCGCTTTTGGTCTCTCTTTTAAAATAAATTCACATGTAAAATTCATATTTTTGAATTGAATTTTGCATAAAAATTTAGAATATTATAAGAATCTCTCCAAAAAAAATTAGAATTTTTTAACAAAACATAAAAATTCATATTTCTTTTTTATCCCTCAAAAAACAATCTTTCTCCTCTTTTTAAATATTTAAAAATATAAAAATAATAGTTGTTGGGTATTTGAGTATTGACTTCATTGTTGCTAAAACAAATACTCATGTATGATGGTGGATACAATGTTCCAACATCTTGGCACGGTTCAGTGTGCCCTATTTATGTGGCTTGGTTTACGCAAGCTTTATCTTACCAAGTAACGTATTTTTGTCCAGAATCAGCTAGGTGATTTGTTTCTAAAATATAGACAATATTTTAGGATTCTTTGGTGGTGTTTTTGACGGTTCCTAAAGATGTTCCTACTTTTTAGGAGTTGTTATATTTGTTATTATTTTGTTGCGTGAGATCATTGAAGATTCTATGAAGATCTTATTCACGTGACTTGTGCTCAAGCTTGTGTTTTCAGAAGAAAGATATTTTTCAGATGGATATTTTTATTTGTGAAATATATTTTCAAAAGAGATTTTGGTAGATATATTTCTGAAGAATATTTGTTTCAATATATTTCTGAAAAGAATATTTGATACAAATATATGTTTGGCCTGAAGGAAGATTTAATTGTGCAAATATATTTCTAGAAGG
>Ga0315914_1006034_pt1 | contig 17373 bp, 8 predicted proteins | sample MpolenodulesMG_FD_203920 | JGI IMG/M metagenome (GOLD analysis project Ga0315914, IMG submission 203920) | Medicago polymorpha root nodule microbial communities from Los Angeles, California, United States - elongated nodules | ecosystem: Host-associated > Plants > Roots > Nodule | place: USA...
TACAATAAATATCAAAGATTTTGGATTAATTAACTAAATTTAATATAAATAAAATTATTGGTATATTATATTTAATGTGCGGGCATAGGGCGGGGTGGGCACTAGAGTGCCCGCACCCGCACCCATACCCGTTCAAATTTGCGGGTAATTACCCGTACCCATGCCCATACCCAACAATGCGGGCATTTACCCGTCCATCGTGGGTATTTTTTGCGGGTGCCCACTGGGCTTGGGTCCAATTGCCATCCCTAAGCGAAGTTTGTTTCCTTTGATTTCCATTATAATGAGTGGAGGCAAAATCCTTTGTTGTGTCTCTCTGCTATAATTTAATTGTTCTTTCTCTTCTGTTTTTTTTTTCTCTCTTTTTTTTTACTCTGCTGTATCTTTAATGTCTTCTTAAGCACACCTTGTGCTGGTTGACTCTTTTGATGGTTATATAAATTTCATTTTAGCCTTTTAAAAAAAATAATAACTTTAATCATAACCATTTGTAAAATTATTCATCTGAATGGTTATAACTTAATAGTTGTCGTTATCATAAGACTCTTTAAGTTGATGATATATGAAAATTAATCTATTTTATTTAAATTTTAAAGAGAGATCAAATGAAACTGATATAGTGTTACACTCTTCAATAAGGATTTTATATCATATTGATCGTTTATATGAATTTTTTTTTAAAATTAAATCATTTGATACAATATTGAGTGACTTTATGATTAATATCTTATAATAAAAACATTTTTTTGTCAAAAAAAAATCTTATAATAAAAACATTTTTAAGATGTTAATCTTGATTTTTTTTGAAAAAAGACATTAATCTTGATGCAATCCTTAAAAAAAAAAAATTAATCTTGATGCAAATCAATAATGTATGAAATAATGTTAGATTTAAGTCAAAATATATATAAAAGATCGATATAAATTTTCAATCCAAATATTAAAAATATATTGAATAAAACATTATTGAGTTGTACAAGATCTAATAGATGTATACATATCGATGTAAATTGGCCAGAAGTCAAGGGAGGATGTGGATATAATTTAGCAAAGGTATTTAACAAATAGACTATCGTGAAATTTTTTCTAGGTAATCTTTTGCTGTAAATATCAATTCTCTCTCTCTCTCTTTTTTTTCTACCGAATTGATACGGTGATAAGTAAGATGAGATTTTCCTAAAAAAAACGAAGTAAGATCAGATTTTATGGTCCGAGACTTTACTGTAATGATGGATTCTTGTGTTTTTGCAATTTTTTAATAACTATTCGAAAATTATTTGGTCTCGTCTCAATAAATAGTTTTTTAAAGAAAAACAAACTTATAACAATTTATCAGATATCAAAAGAGTAATACATGATGGTATATTAACAAATGCATGAGAGTCGATTAAAGATGTGACTATTTTTGTTAAAACATGAACAACCTCTTTGTTAAAGCGTGAAGAACCTCATTCTATCAACAACCTCATTTTATTATTTCCGATTAAACTTTACATAATCTTGTTAAATAGTTGATCAAGTTTGTTTATTGAAGTTTGTTTTTAAATTCGTATCTGACAAAGATCAAAGCACTTAGAAGATTCAAACTTAAGACATTGAGAACTACATACTTTAAGATAAGTTTCACCACCAAACTAACCTGTATCGCTTTAGATTGAGTTCAACTAATTCTCATTTGCAAGCTTTACAACATTTGTGTTAATTATTGACCTTAGCTAATTTTTAAAATTGTCGTGAGTTCAAACTGAACTCCCAAACCAATTTATTTAAATATATAAGTGGAGCAAAAGGAAGTAGTGACTTGTAATCAAAGTAACCACAACAACAATAACAAACTTAGATTTAATCTAATAATCAAGTGTAAAACACAAATCATAAGCAAAAGATAAAGAGAGAAAAGAAACAAACACGTCAAGATTTGTTCATCCAATTTGGTCCAACAATGACCAACGTGTGGAGGAGAGAGAGATCTCCACTTCCATATCAAAAAGTTTTTTTTATTTTTTATTTTTTATAAAGAAATGCAAAGACTTGTAAGAAATTAGATTTCACAAGCTCTCGGAGAGTAATCCTAATTTCTACTATTTTTCTAAATTTCTTTATGTGGCCAAGAGACTTAATGATTTTCACTCACCCAAGATGTTTACAATTGTTTCTCAACCCAATAATCTCACCTAAAGACACTTAACTCTTAGCCTCTAAATTTCCTAAAAGTTCACTCCTTTAGTTTAACAAGATTCTCTCTCTTCAAGGTTGCACAAAAAAAAGGTGAATGAAGGCTTAAATAGTACCCATGCTCGTGCCACTATTTGCCTGAATTGACACAAGGAAGAAGTCCTTGAATTTGTTCAAAGAGTTTGGAAAAAAAACGTTAATTTTGATTTTAATGTTTGATTCATCAGAAAAGTCATTTTCACGACTTCACCATAGAATTTTCTTATAAAAATTTATTAGATAAACTTAATTCCATAGTAAATAGATTTTTTTTTAAATTAACATCGATGTCTTTATTATTCCAGTTTTTTTTACCGATGTGGATACAAGAGTCTGTGATTAGCCAACTTTATAAGATAATTTGGTGCTACTTATTGGCGGTATACATATAATTATATTCTTATAAATAAATAAAATTATTATAAAAGAGCCCGAAAGTGTAGGTGAGGTGTAAAAGGTCCGTGTATTTATTACATAAATAAAAAGTAAGAAGTTTTACACAACAAACAAAGTTGTCGATGACAAGAGCGGTTACCGGAGAAAGTGTATTCATAAAAAATAAAATACACTTTTATGCATTATAAACACACAAAAAGAATCCCTGTTCGAGTATTCAAAGACAACATCGATGTTGTTAATTTTTACGAAAAATGCGAGCAACAAGACAACACATATACTTATGGATGGGAATACGCCATGCCGAGTTTACCTTTGCGAGGCCTGAAATTTTAAGGTTTAAGCTTAGCATGTGGCCTATCATAAGTTTGTTTTTTAGGCCTGATCATGACCTTTTGAAAGTCTAGTAATGTGTGCAAGCCAGTTTAAAAACCTATTTCATATGAACATTATTAAATAAGTAATTTATCTAAAACGACTTTAAGTAGTTATGAAGTTTAAAGGTGTGATATAAGCTTATTTCATATGTGATCTAAGCATGGTATGAACATCTTTAAAAGCTGTTAGTTTGCTACCATTGTTTTAAATTGTCAACAAACCAAAGTCAATCCAATTAAATAAATGACTTTAAGTAGTTACGAATAAATTTTATCATTTTTAATAATCTTAACAGTTATGATAGGTCGGCGGTGTAAAACTTCAATTAAGAGTACAATAACATATACAAACTCAACCTACCCAACCCACAGAAGCACACAATATTTATGATTTAAGATGACCTTGTTCAACCGAATGATCCAATCCAATAGATTGGTTCGATTAATGAATTTATTTTTCTAAATCCACAAACCAGCAAACCCAACCCGTTTAAAAAAGGGAAGGAGATGAGGAAGGGAGAAGTTACAACAGACAAACCAATCACCACTTTGTACATATAGGATTTCAAGAAGGATTCTTTTTTTCTTTGGCTGTGTTTGGTTCATGTCCTCTCAGTTTTTATTAAAATTCAATAGGTTTAATTTCTTGGGATTATGAGTATTTTAAAAACGTCCTATTTTATTTTTTAATGGACTAAAGTCAAGATTTGTTATATTTTTAGTGACAAAAAAACTTATTTAACCCATGTTATTGTGATATCTTTTTAGCTTCAAAAACCATTTACACACTTTATTAGATGATTTGTTATTCATAGTTATTCTTATTAATATCATTTGAAAGTTTGACCGGTTCGATTCGTAAGAAGTTGATTATTACTCCGAAAGAGTGTGAATTCAACTTCCATTGTCAGTGTAAGAATCTCTTTGAAGGATGGATGATCTATAAGTATATCCTCGTGTGCTCTTAGAGCTTGGAGGCATACCATGATCTTAGTTAGCCACCGAGATCCAACTCACTTAAACTTTAGAGTGAGGGGATGGTGCCACAAACCATGTGAAAGAAGACTTTATTGGTTAAAAACACTTACTAATATATTTACATTTATTATGAACGCTAGCGAGACTTAAATTGTGAACCTATATCTTTTTATCAATATATTCAATCAACCTTTTGAAGTAAATTATTAATTTTAGTGTGTACCATTAAAATCCTACAACTATATTTTGGTTGGAAGGCATGATTAAACCTAGACACCTTGAAGGATAAACTTTGTGCCTTCAAAATTGCTCCTAATTCAAACAGCCAAAAATACACGTTATTGGTATGACGAAGTTGTCAGGGAGAGAATATGGCAATAAAAAGACGGAAATTATCTTGATTATTATAAAACAAAATTATACAATGCTACTATAATTAACCAACATCATAAGATAATTTGGTGTTACTTGTTGGTGGTATAAATATAATTATATTTTTATAAATACATAAAATTATAAAAGAGGCAGAAAATGTAGGTGAGGTGTAAAAGGTTTGTGGATTTAGTACATAAATAAAAAGTAAGAAGTCTCACACAACAAACAAAGTTGTTGACGACAAGAGCGGTTACCATCCAGACTCACACACGTCAAAAACCGTGCATAACTTTACGATGTCAAAGATAGTTACTAACCTAGGACACTTGGCAAATATGAATACCAATGGAGATTACCATATTTTTCTATAAATAGGGATCTTGATCTTCGAGCAGTGTAATAAGGTATATGTTTGATGCATTCAAAAATCACATCAAACACATATAATTATTTTCAATTATTTGTACATGATTAAGTACACCATTTTTTTTTCTTTTCTTTGTTTAATTTTCAAGTCATTTTTTTTTTACTTTAATTTCCTTACACATTTACTTATTCCGCACTTTAATTTTCCTTCACAGTTGCATTTATGCACTTTCATTTTCATGCACATTTAATTTTAAGTCTTTTACTTTTCATGCACTTTACTTTCATAGCTTTGCTTCTTTGCTCACTACTTCTTTTTCAAAACCTTGAACTTCGAGTTCATTGTACTGTAGAAAGTGTTTTCATAAAAGAAAAACACTTTTATGCATTGAAAACACACAAAAAGAGTACCATGTTTGAGTATTCAAAGACACCATCGATGTTGTTAATTTTTACGGCAAACGTGAGCAACAAGACAACACATATACTTAAGGGTGAGAATACGTCAGACCGAATTAGGCTTTGCGAGGCTTGAGCCTGACATGTCAAAATTTTTAAGGTCTAAGTTTGACATGTGGTATAAATTTTGAAAGTCTGGTAAGGTCTGCTAGCCAGTTCAAAAGTCTATTCATATGAATATTTTTAAACAAGTAATTTAATCAAGACGACTTTAAATAGTTATGAAGTTTAAAGGTATGATCTAAGTTTATTTCATATGTGATCTAAGCCTAGTATGAACATCTTTAAAAGCCTAGTTTGCCAGCATGGTTTTAAATTGTCAACAAACCATAGTCGACCCAATCAAATAAATGACGTTAAGTAGTTACGAATAAATTTTATCGTTTTTAATAATTTTAACAGTTATGATAGGTCGGCGGTGTAAAACTTCTAACAATTAAGAGTACAATAACATATACAAACTCAGCCTACCCAACACACAGAGGCACGCCATATTTATGATTTAAGATGACCTCATTCAACCCAATGATCTAATCTGATAGGTTGGTTCGATTAATGAATTTATAATTTCAAATCCACAAACCAGCAAACCCAACCTGTTTAAAAAAGGGAAGGAGATGAGGGACGGAGAAGTTACAACAACCAAACCAATCACTACTTTGGACATATAGGATTTCAACAAGGATTTTTTTCTTTCTTGTTTTTTTCTTCTACTGTTTTAGGTTCACGTCCTCTCAGTTTTTATTAAAATTCAATTGGTTTAAGTTACTGGGATTATGAGTATTTTAAAAACGTCCTCTTTAATTTTTTTAATGGACTAAAGTCAAGATTTGTTATTTTTTAGGGACGAAAAAACTTATTTAACCATACTTATTATGATATATTTTTAGCTTCAAAAAACATTTAGACACTGTATTAGATGATTAGTTATTCATATTTACTCTTATTAATATCATTTGAAAGTTTGACCAGTTTGATTGGTAAGAAGTAGATTCATATTCCAAAGGGTGTGAGTTCAACTCCCACTGTCAGCGTAAGAATATGATCCTGGTTAACCATCGAGATCCAACTCACTTAAACTTTAATGTCTCTCTCTCTCTCTCTCTCTCTCTCTCTCTCTCTCTCTCTCTCTCTCTCTCACTCTCTCTCTCTCTCTCTCTCTCTCTCTCTCTCTCTATATATATATATATATATATATATATATATATATATATATATATATATACAGACACACACAACAACAAAGTTAACAGGACGAATTGTTCGGAAGAACCCGAATTTGAAATCTTGATTTTATTAGTTAAAAACACTTACTAATGTATTTACATTTATCTTTTTTATAGAAACTAGCGAAGACTTAAATTGTGAACCTATATCATTTTACCATTATATTCAATCAACCTTTGAAGTAAATTAATAATTTTAGTGTGTACCATTAAAATCCTACAACTATCTTTTGGTTGGAAGACATGATTAAACCTAGACACCTTGAAGGATAAACTTTGTGCCTTCAAAATTGCTCCTAATTCAAACAGCCAAAAATACACTATTGGTATGACGAAGCTGTCAAGGAGAGAATATGGCAATAAAAAGACGGAGATTATCTTGTTTATTATAAAATAAAATTATACAATGTTACTATAATTAATTATTTTTTAAGGGATATCATTGATTTTTTAAGGGGTATCATTGTTTTTTATTTTTTTAGGGAAATAATTGAATTTTTTTTTTGAAGGAAGAAATAATTGATTATTAGTTATCCATAAAATGTAAAAAAAATGTATTTTATTATATACCACTTTACGATATCAATGTATTATTAATGTTTTTTTTTCCATCATACTCTTTGTCATGTATTATTTTATCTTCTTTCAATTCGCTCGATCTTTTTCTTAATGTCCTTAATTAAGGTATTTTGTAAAACCGTTCCTAATTTTTTTTTTAATACATAATAATGAAGTATATTTGTTTGTATGTATGAAAATGGAAAAACAATATGGTCTCCCACATTAATCGCCTTAGGATGTGAGATTGACAAGTTATGTATGACATGTTTATAGGCACGCTAATCAGGTAGCCGATAGGTTTCACTTTTTAATCACTCCCACAAAGATTGTGATAACCTTCTTTGGTAGAATATGGTAGGTATTTATTATAGTCGTCGTGTTCAGTTGTAATCTAACGTAACGGGCTAACGGCACCCGGTTTATAAAAAGAAAAAAGAAAAAAACAGTATATAGAGTATTATGCTAAATTTAATAAGATATTCTGCTTGGTAAAAAGTAAAAAAAGGAAAAGATGAAAATCCAAATTCCAAAACGAGTGAAAGTCGAAAAATTGTGAAAGCGAATCCTCCAGACCAAATTCTGACAACACTTTTATTATTATTTGTTTTTGGAAACAAAAAAGGGATGATTGAATATAATAATAAAAGACAATAAATTGAATATTTTATATTTTTTTATTCTTCATAAAGATTTTCTCTGTCTTAGAAAAGATGCGTTTGACTTTCTAACTCTTTAAAAACGCCCACATATAAAAAACCAAAGGCTAAATACTAAGCCTTACCTGAATCATTCATTCATTCATTCAGCCTCCCTAATACTTAGCCACATCTATTGCATGCTCTCTTCTTCATCTCATTCTTATTCTCTTCTTTCATTCACCTCTAAATCTCACAAACAATACCAAACCAAACTCTCTCTCACACACAATATAACATCAACAACAACCTTAACTTCATCAAAAAACATCTTTTGTTATGGCTGTTGATGCTAGTTACATGAATCTATTGCCTTCCAGCCATTTACTCACAAACAGGTACTATTACAATTTACAACCTTAAACATATATTTTTGTCTTTTAAGGTGTGAGTGCATGTCTGTATCTTCGGTGAGTTTGTCAGAATCACGGCGACCTACCTCAATTTCAGTTAAAACTATATTTTGTAGGTTTTACAAAATCACAGTGCCACCGTGATTTTTTTAAACTCGTCGTGAATCCAAACACACACACATAATCGTTAGAATTCTTCAACAAATTTCTAACGATTAACTACAAATATTTGCCTTTAAAACGATTATTTTTTAAAATATTTTTGCTAATACATATATATTTTTTGTTTTTATATATAGGGAAATAATCAAATCTAATCAACATCATTATCAACAGCAACAAATGTTGAACTCTGAATTATACAATGTTCAGATGGATTCTGCTGTGCCTCTCCCAACAACAATGCATGAATCTATGTTACCATTTTATCAATCCAATGTTTGTGATCCAAACAGAGCTGATAGTGGTCTTACTTACAACAATCCTCTTCAAAGAAAACGTTCAAGAGATTTTTCAACTGAATTGGTTTCTCTACCACCTCATCAAAAGAATAGAGTAATCTCATCTGAATCATCATCATCATTTGTTGATCAAGTTCTCTATCAATTTCAGAACCAGCAATCTGATATTGATCGCATCCTTGCTCATCATGTAATTTTTTTTATTCTTCACTTGTTTAATTATCTCTTTATTATTATTAGAGTCATGTTAACTTGTGTCCTAAGGGCACATGTTAAGGAATTCAAAATGAGCAACTTTGCATTGGAAAACATGATAATTTAACTTTAAAAAAGTTAACTGCACGACTTTTGATACGTATATTTCTATAATAAATTTATTAATATGTACCCTTCAGGACAGAAGTTAGCATTTGCCTTATTATTATTATTATTTTTAAAATATTTTTTCTTTAAAAAAATTTGTGTTTGAAAAAGAAATAAGGAAACAGTTGTTCAAACTTTAATGTTTCTTTCAAGTACCTAAATTGAGTAACTGATAAAGGGTGTGAGAAATTTTCAAACTTTGAATGAAAATATTAATGGGATGTTTTATATTTCCTAAAAGGTAGTTAATCCGTTTTTTTATTTCTTTTTAAATTATGGAGTGGGGTGTTAATGATTTTTTGTAATAATTGTAATTTAAGTTTTTTTTTACATGTGGAGAAAACTTAAATAGGGTACTATTCTTTTCCGTTTTGATTATCATAAAAATAAATAAATTATATTTGGTGGTTGAAAATACATACTAATTTTCTATAAAAGGATAGTTTGAGAAATATTATGATTTTTTAATTATACATTTAGAAAAATTAATTGTGATTAATTATTATTTTTAATTATAGTGAGTTTAGATATTTTTGCTATTATTTTTATGGAAAGATTTTTTCTGATAGTAATTGAGAATAGTCAGAAAATATTACCTGTACTATTTATGTGTAATTAATATTTTTTGTTTTTTTGTGTTTAAACAGAATGAGAAAGTGAGAATGGAGTTAGAGGAACAAAAAATGAGGCAATCAAGGATGTTGGCATGCATGATTCAAGAGACAATAGCAAAGAAACTGAAAGAAAAAGATGAAGAGATTCAAAGAATAGGGAAGCTAAATTGGATGCTTCAAGAAAAAGTCAAAAGTTTAAGTGCTGAAAATCAGGTTTGGAGGGAGCTAGCACAAACAAACGAAACCACAGCCAATTATTTACGTAACAATTTGGAACAAGTTATGGCACATGTCAATGAGGGACATCATCATGCCGCGGTGGCCGATGATGACGCTGAATCGAGTTGTGGGAGCAATGGTCCGGCTGATGACGGTGAAGACACCGCGGCGACTGTCGGTGGTGGTGGTTTGGTTAGGATGTGTAAGAATTGTGGGGTGAGGGAATCAGTTGTGTTGTTACTACCATGTAGGCATTTGTGCCTATGCAATGTGTGCGGGTCCACTGTTCGTAAATGTCCAGTTTGTGACTCTGGCATGGATGCTAGTGTGCATGTTAATCACTCTTAGGACAACAAATTTACATTAGGGTTTAGTTTATACCATTACAAATCAGACAAAACAATTAGGGTTAGTTTTTTAGTTTTTTATATCAATATGTTATTACAGTTAGGACAAAAAAAGAAAAAAAAATAGATATTATGAATCTTTTATTTTTTTATGAATAGAAATATTTTAATTTGTTTATACAGATTTCTTGTTTTTTTTACTCATCGTATTTCTGTTTTTTGTCTTTTAGATAAATTATTTGATTTTGTTTAATAGTTATAGTTACGATATTATATTTGCCGGATGCTAACACTAATCTACGTTATCAATATTTACTCCAATCAAGGTTTTCGGTTTCAATATGCGTCAAAATAAAAAATAAAAATAAAGTTTCTGGTTTCATACTTTCATTGAGCATTGCAAAATTAGAAAGAAAAAAAAATTGACAATAAAATATTATAATCACAATGTCAATCTGTGTTAAGAGAAATAAAAAAACTGCCCATGACTTCAATTAGAATAAAATAACGGAAAAGGAGATAATATCTAGACATTTATATCTGGTTTTTTTTTTTGGTAGAGACATTTATATCTGGTCAAAACAAATAAAGTATGAAGTATTTATTCTGCGAGCTGAGGATCAAAATAAAATAAAAAATAATGGGTACAAGTCTCAAAAATATTTAGTTAAAAAAAAAGTCTCAAAATATATTTTAATTCAAAGAAGGAAATATCCTTTTTTTTTTTTACAAGAGGAGGTAGTATCCATTAGTTTCACACAATCCATATTTTTTTATATGATAGGATCAATTATATTTATTATTATGCGTATGTCCTAGGTAATATTCTCTCCTTCAAAAATAAAGGAAGATTTTATCCTTTTTTTTTTGAAAGAAAGATTGTATACATATACCATCACATATTCACACACAAAAACACACATATACATCATATATGAGATGTATCTATATTATTTTTTAATAAAAAAAGGTAAAGTGTCAAACTTGCCCATATCTTTTTTTTTTGTCATAAAACTTGTCCATATGTGATGAGTAATAAATAAATAAACCTTAATTTGAGTGAATAGTTATTAACGTTGGAAGGATTTTAAAGGAGAAAAATAGGAGTGTTTTTGGACAATAGTGAAAAGTGGTGGGTGTGAATAGAATATAAAGGTAAAAGGACAGTGAAGGGTGTGATGATATGGTCGTAAGTGGGTATCAATTTTTATGGAAACGGCTAAGACGAGTGGTTTGATATTTGTTTGGTTTGATTCATTATTTTGGCTTGGAAAGGGAGCAAAAGTCATAAAAGTTGAAACACACCTATAATCCTTATAAAGCGAAAGCAAACAAAGTAATTTAGTCCTTAGAGTGGAAACGAGTATTTTTCATTTTTCATAGCTAGCATAGCATGGGCAAAGTATAAAGTTTTAATGTCAAATCAGCATCATTGTTTCTTGTACCACACTGCCTTGGCTTGCACCATTATGTATGGGAATAGGAATAGGAATAGGATGCTTCCTCTCTCTCTTTATTTATTTTGTTATTTACCCTTTTACCTCTTTATTTTTCCCCTTTACTTTTTCTAGTAAAATTCTTGTCCCCACTCATCCAATGCTTATCGTTGCACTTTCACAACCTTGCCTAAAATAACAATAGTTTTAAAGGGATACTACGTTAGATCGTTGGATTTTGTCTCTTGATCCCGATGGTGGGTACACGGTGCGGGGTGTATATCGTCTTCTCATTAGTGATGGTTCTCATCATGCGATGGAGTTGTTAGATTTGGTTTGGCAGCAACATGTTCATTTAAAGGCGTTGATGTTCGTTTGGCAGATGCTTAGAAATCGATTACCTACAAAGGAGAATTTATGCAGACGAGGTATAGTTTTCCAAGATGCTCAACTTTGCGTTGGTGGATGCGGTCAAAGACAGTATGTGACTCATCTTTTTTTTTTTGGATTGTCTGTTGTTTGGTTTGTTATGGCATCAAGTTTGTCATTGAATGTGTTTTGACCTGGCTCATCCGGTTTTGTTATCATATTATTTTATTCAACTTGGCAATTTAGCTGGTACATTGATGACATGTCATCTTACTATATTCTTAGCATGTTTTTCAGTCTATTTTAGTAGGTTTTACCATCAAAGCAGATGAGTATTAGATCAATTGTCTATGGTTTCAGGACATTTGTAATGTTTTCTATAGTTGAGTATCTAATTCTATTCTTCCTGAGACATAGCAATTTTAGGGTGTTGTTGAAGTAATTCACAAAGAAATCAAGCAAATAACGCAAAGCAAGACATTCGAAAATTTATGTGGATCTTGGAAAGATGAAGAATGAAGGTTCAAGAGGACTCAAAAGACTTTACAGAGGGAGGAATTATGTTCCCAAGTTCCAAGACATCTTAGTACAATGAAGAAAACATCTTAGTACAATGAAGAAAACACCTCAATAGGCGAAGAAAACAGAAAAATAGGAGAAAACGCACTAAAGCTCTCGGCGCACCACAGGGGGCGCTAGGCGCCCCGGACCGGAACAAACAAACTAAAGTGCCTGGCGCATGCGAGGGGGCGTTGGGCGCCTCAGCCTGGCAGGCACATGCGCCAGGCACATGGAATCAGGTGCTAGGCGCCCCGTTTCTTGCAAAAAAGGTTACCTTTCGTGACTTTTTCGCCCCTAGAATCCCATGCTTTTAGCCCAAGTTAGGTGGAAACTTTCCCTATAAATACCACCTTCCTCATTCACAATATCTTGTTCAGAACTAGAGCATTTCAATAGGAAGGCGATTCTAGGAGTCAAAGAGGAGTTTTATCTTCTCCTATCTTTTCTATGGGTATGTTTCTATCTTTTTGTATTTTGTCTTAGTTATCATGTAGAACTAGATATTTATAGCTAGGGTTCTAAGATGAACGTCTATTTGTGTTTTTTATGTGGATAATTATTTAATATTAATGTCGTTTATTTTAGTTTATTTTCTGTTTGCTCTTAAGTTTTATTAGGATTAATTTATTCTAGCGCGGTGCAACCCTAGATTAGGTACTTAGGTTGTGACTGAACCTAACGTTGCTATTACTATCTGGATGCTTATATCTTAATATTTATATCCTTATACTAATAACTACATGTCTAGGAAGTAAGTGGTTAATAACTAGACGAAAGATACAGAAAGCAAGTTGACCCTAGTAGTAAGTACTTAGGAGGTGACATTACTAATATTATGTAAAATCTGTTGAATCAAGGATGTAACTAGTTATTAATTAGGGAAACAAGCACCAAGGGAGTAAACCTAGTAAGACCATTATCCTCGACCTCTAGGTAAGGTAAACGTAGATAAGGCTGCCCGTTTGTAGAAACTTAGGGGAGAAAGATAGTGTGTTATGAGTGTCATAAGATTCATAGATGGAAAAACCCTCGGGAACATTGACCTTCATTGCCTTTGGAAACCTAGGAACGCCAATTTAAGTTTATTTTTCAATTACCTTTGAATTAGCAAAACCTCGCACGTAAGGATCACCGTGCAATCAATTGGTGCAGTTAGCCATCAGAGGGATAAACCTAGATCAACTGAGATAGTATAGACCCCACAAGTAAGGATTACCTTGCGATCAGCAGGTGCAACTTGACAACCGACTATGTTAGAACATCCCAATATCCTCATCACTTGTATAGTCTACTTAAGATAACTAAAGGCGACATGTCTGTTATTTAAAATCCAACAAAATAAATAGGGGGGATTCAAAGAATCTTAACCGCTACTTACTTTTCTGCAACAAAAAACAGATAACTTGCTCTGTTGCAAACAGATAAAAATTGTAATATCTAACCCTTAACTCTTTTATTTTATATTGTCAACTTAAAATAAGTAACGCAAATTGTTTGGAGGAAACGACAATCCATGTGGATACGATACTCTACTTATCACTTTATTACTTAGTAAACAATTTGGTACACTTGCCTAATCCAACCATCATACATCTAAAGCGAAAACTTCAAGTATATTTCTTATTTCGTGTACTTGCACTTTGATCATTTGGAAGGAAATGAATAGCAGAATTTTCAATAAAAAAGAATGCTCGACTAGTAAGCTTTTAGATAATAGTAAGTTCCTTTCTTTCTGGTGGTTAAAGACAAAATTCACAAACCTTGCTTCCGACTATAATAGGTGGTGGCTTAGCCTTCTACATTGTATGGGCATTGACTGATTTCTGTTATTTTTTTCTCTTCTAACTTTGTTGGATGACTTTGTATCTTTTGCTCTTTTATCTTACATGCCTTGTGCTAGGTTAAGAGTAGTTTGGTTATAGTATATTTTATTTTGGCTTCTTAAAAAAAACTATTTTTATTGATAAATTGAAAAAGTTATAAAACTACTAAGTTGTGGAGAAAAAAAATTAAAGATATGGTGAGAGACCAAATTAATTTCTTACTATATCTTTAATTTATTTATTTTTACAAATATCATGTCTTTAAATTTTTGGTCAACAACATATTAGTATTTTTCAAACTTTTTGAATTTAAGAATAAAAAATTATTATTTTATAGTAAGAAATAAAATTGGCCTACAAAAATATTTGGTCTCTTGTCTTTAATGTTTTCTTAACTACTTAGTAGTAAACATAATAATAAAAAACATATTTTAATTTGATATATAAAATTGGTCTCTAACAAAATTAGAGACATTTTTATTTTATTTTATCTAATTTTCAGTTAATAATTCAACTCTTTCTGGTAATCAATATTAAAAACTTATTCTTCCATATGATATTTAGCTCTATACATACGATATAGAACTAAAAATATAACTTTGTTACTTAGTAATTGATAAATATCTTCTTTGTGTAAGGCCTAACTCAAGTGACAAATATAGTTATTGCTAAGTTGGACAATTGAACTCATGATGTCATAGTTGTGTATATGAGTTTGAGACAGTAATTGTCATATCATCTATAAACAAAACAATACATATTTTCTTTCTCTTTCTGTTGTATATTCGTCTTCAATGATGTTGTTTTTTGGATACTCCAACATACTATCCGATTTAAGATTTATTGTTTTTAGGGATTTTATAGTTTCTTTGTTATATTTCTCTACTTGTGTTTAGATGTTTCTTATTTGTTTCAAGTTTGTAATCGTAAGTGTTTGTTGAAATGCTTAAGAATGACTCGCTTAATCGGTACTATATTTTAAGTAAGGGACTTGTGGAAGTTATCTACAATATCATAATTCTTTAAGCCTCATGAAAAAACTTGTCAACATGTTGTTTGATTGACCATCTAAAAGACCACATATAATCGATTTGAGGGTATATCTAAAAATAACAGTCATTCATTTGCACTTGCAATACCTTTCATAAATTAACACCTTTTTACTTTTCTCTAGTAATTAAGTGTATGAGTTTAGTGCTATTATTTATCATTTGGATTGGTGTTGTTTATGCATTTAAATTTTGAGGTTACGTTTATTAGAAAATAAACAAATATGGTTGCTCATATTCTTACTGTGGCAATTCATGGGCTTACCGTCGTAGTTTTTTTTTATACCAAACTTATCATTGTAGCTTTGAGAGTGCTTTTCCTTGTATTCATTCCATTTTTTATTTTTGGTCAAGTCATTTCAAGTTATTTAATGATATGAATTAAGTTTGTTTTCAAAGAAAATTGCCTTTTAAATTTTCTATCAAAATAATTAATTGTGACAAAAGTCAACGAAAAAAATAAATAAAATTTATCTCTAACAAAATCATGGACATATATTATTATTTTATCTGATTTCAATCGACAATTCAACTTATTCTTTCCCTTAAAAATAATCAACTTATTCAAATTTAAAATACATAGCATATACAGCTAAAAACCAAATTTGAAATTTATTACTTTTTTTTAATAGACAAAATTTGTTACTTAATTCTAATAAAATAAAGGATTTGACTCGGCTGATAGACTTATTAAATCATGATCAAATTGCTCCCTCAAAAAAAAAAAGAAGATCAAATATGTGTACATAATACATTTATGATAAATTATAAAATTACATAAATTTAAAGTAATGACCGTAATATATTAATATATATACCAATTTTATAGAATTACTTCAAAAGATTTCATTTACAAATATAACATTTTTTTTACTAATATTTATTTTTTCTTTAAACTGGGATACATTTTTTTGAGGAGATCTTAAAAGGGATATCAAGCACGTAATTAATACATGAAATATATATTGTTATACCTAATTTATTTTATAAAATATTTTTTTAATACTAATTATGTAAAGAAAAAATATGTAAAAAGAAAGTAATGATTAGGGATGACAATGGGTACCCAATGGGCAGGGTACTATAGTACCCATCCCCGTACCTGCGTTTTTAAAAAATGCTCGTATCCGAGCCCTTACCCTCGTGGGCAACAACTTTAGTGCCCTTCCCTATAACCTACGGGCACTTAATCACGAAAAGACAGTAAAAAACATCACAATTGAAATAAAACTATAATCCAAGAATTTTCAAAACAACTCGTAAAATAGTACGAATCGTAGTATTTAGCTAAATAAAAAAAATTCAAAATATCCCTAGAAAGAAAGAAAAAATAGATACTTTACATCAGTTATACGTTAAAAAGTTGCACTTGCATGTTAAAGTCATAATAAATTGTTACTTAAGTTTTTATTAAGTTGTATTAAGGTGTTTTAGGGTTAGGCTTAAATAGTTACATAAATTAATTAATCGTACACAAAAAATAAATAAATTATTTATCATATTGTATAAGAGCAATGATATTTGAACAACCATTTGCTAACAACTTCTATGACAACCTCTTTTTTTCCTCTTCTCATTGGTCAAAAACATTGGAGAGAGAAAAAGGAAGAGATAGAGTAAGAATATAATGTGAGTATGAAGAGAGAGTTGTCTAAAAGTTGTCAAAAAAGGTTGTACAAATATCATTTCTCATTGTATAAATACATATATGCGGGTTGTGGGGCTGGGTAGTACAATATCCATACGCGTGCACATACCCATTCAAGTTTGCGGTAATTATCCATACCCAAGCCCGGACCCAAGAAAGCGGGGTTTTACCCTACGCATAACGGGTATTTTTTACGGGTGCCCATAAGATCTGGGTCCAATTGCCATCCCTAGTAATGATTAGTTAATCTTTTTGAATCCAAAAGATTAACCGAACCACCATTTAAAAGAAAATATATATTGACCTCAGGGGCGGAGGGACCATGGGGGTCAAGGGTGGCCGTGGTCCCCCCACGTTTTGCAATTTTTTTTTATACTAGTAATATTCATGTAGGATATAGTCAATATTGTATAATGTAGAACAGTGGTCCCCCCATGGTTGAGAATTTATTTTTATCTTTTAAACTTGGTCCCCTCGATTTTT
>Ga0315914_1006036_pt1 | contig 17368 bp, 7 predicted proteins | sample MpolenodulesMG_FD_203920 | JGI IMG/M metagenome (GOLD analysis project Ga0315914, IMG submission 203920) | Medicago polymorpha root nodule microbial communities from Los Angeles, California, United States - elongated nodules | ecosystem: Host-associated > Plants > Roots > Nodule | place: USA...
TAATATTATAATTACTTTTTTATTAATGCCTAAATTATAAAAATAAATTATTTTAATATGTTTTTTTAAAAGAATAGGTATTTAATTATTTTAAAAATTTTGAAAAAAAAATGTACCTCGCAAGTCCCACTTGTGGGACCTATAAAAATTTAAAATTTTTTTTTTAAACTACCTCGCAAGTCCCACTTGCAGGATATAATAAAGACAAACTTTTTAGGGTACCTCGCAAGTGCAAGTTGCGGGGTACCAGAGTGTAAGAAAAAGTAAGGCATTTCTGCAATTTTTTTTAAAAGTAGGGTAGTTTTGGAAATTTGGGAAAAAAGAAGGGCATATACAAAAAAATTTCTACTCATTATTTTAAAATTATGGTGAAGCTTGACTAAAAAAAATGAAGTTTTTTTTGCAGGAGTCATTCTTTATAATTAAGATTAGGGTTACTATGTAACTATTGGATTTCATATGGATTGAACTCAAGTGATTAATCAATTTAGAATATGACAAATCATTTGAGGAAACATTAAATCTTGGTTGGAACAACTTTTAGTTAGATTTTACTTGCTTTAAATTATCATAATCTCCTTCTCCTAAGAACCAAAATCAAATCATATGTTGAATCGACAAGATATCTATATCATAGTTTAGCTACTTTAAATTGCTCAAATAGACGAAAGCACAATCATACCACTCAAATAACCGAATCATAATCCTTCACAATTCAACCAATTAGACGGCTCAATTCAATTCAATTTGTAGAACATTAACTAAAAATGACCTAAACATGTCTCATATTTGAGTAAACTTCACATCAGGTGTATGAGAGAAATTCTAATATGGTCATAAGAGCAAAGAAATAATGTTTGGTCACACACATATAAATAAATATTTTTTAATAATAAGTGAGAAATTGATAAAAAAAAATGATTGAATATTTTGAGGAGAATATTTCTATGTGTGTGTCCAAACATTATTAATTTGGTCTTGTGACCATGAAAGAATACCTCGATGTATGAATTCCTCCTATTATTCAGGAGTCAACATTTGGTATAGAAATTAAATTTCAAACACGACCTAGTCTCATATTTGCAAAAAATATCTGTAGTGTTTTCATTTCAATAATGTGCACGTGAGAAACAAATGCAAATGCCACATGGAATGAGAAAGTGACAAAGTCAACTTGGAAAATGGTACAATAAAAAGGCCTGGTCAAATAATAACAGCAATAGGAATAACTTCACCTACGAAGCACGGGGCGCCCCTTCTCTACAGATAATAGAATAATAATATCTCATGACAAATGGTAAGTGTGGTAACGAGGGTTTTCTTTTTTCATTCTATCCATGACTTGATACTATAACTACCTCGAAAATTATTAAACATTTTTGACTTTCTTAAACTATATTTTTGACTCTTTCTTTTTTTTCTTCAAACTAGATAAATCTTGAATATTCCAAAACAGAAATGTTACTTAAACTTTTTTTTTGCCAAAAAAGAATACATCATTATGTGTAGTAGTTAATGGTATCACTTTTTAACGGTGAATTTTTGACACTTAACATTGTTTATTTATTTATTACATGGTTACACAATTTAAAAAAATAGTTAATTCAGTTCATAATGTGATTAACAAATATCTTGATGCAGTTCAATTATGTTTATTTGAACATTGATTTTTTTTTTAAAACACAACATAGTTCATTTTCTCATTTTATGATTAAGACTTTTTTTTCTTCTTGTAAATTAAGTATTCTCCGCGCGCTCCCTCAAACCTTATGAGATCCAAATGGATGGTAAATTTTCCATAAGAGTCTTAAGGTTAATGTATGTCGAAGGTTGGATTCGAACTCATGACCTTAGTTAAATTAAAAAAGACATTTGTCATATCATCTAAGCACAGTTAAGTTAAGGCATTTTAAATATGTTTAGTTGGTAGTTATAATTCATTAAACAATAATGAATTGAATGAACCAAATATTTGAACGTCATCAATCATGAACTTTTTGGGTGGTTATAAAAAAAAGCTAAACTAATTTTGTTAAAAAAATATATAATAACTCATTAACCTCATAATGAGCTGAATCAATCACCCATTTAAATTGCATTAACTATGTAATAAACAAATAACATTGTGTGTCAAATATCCATTTTCATAATAATAAAAAAAATATCATACCCTTTGTTCTCCCAAAAAGCCTATGCTCGATAGTCCTATGCCAAGCAGAAACTCAATCACGATGGGGATCCAGATACATCTTTCATCCAAAAACGCTCTTCTTCCTGCATATGTTAGACCCGATCATTACATGCTCAATCTAGCAGACTTTGAATCGTCTCTCATCCATTTCAATGTTAAACATCATATTCTCATATTATGTACCCTACAACCATTATGGGCAACGATCGAAACAGTCTCCTCATCATTACATGGCTCCATACCCACATCTCATCATTGTCTTCATAAGATACACATTTTCTACCTTAAAAATCTCTCACTCTTTGCTCTTTTGCTGACTTGAGTGTCGATGTTTTTGTAGGTACCCCTGACTTGAGTGTCAATGTTTTTATAGGTACCCCTAACTCGCATCGCAACCTTGAGTGTCGATGTTTTTGTAAGCCTAAAACAACAATTTGTGCATATTTTCAACAACATTTCACTTCAATATATATCTCTCTTAATTATTCTCATCCCTAATTATCCCCTTCTTTTTTCTCGTCTCTTTTTTAGTTAGAGAGGGGAAAATGACAACTCTATTATCTTATAAATGCTAGTATTACACCTTGAGTTTTTAATTTTGTACCTTGATTTAAAATATGTTTAACTTGTGGCCATGCAAGTGTGTTGACCTGTATTGAGAAAGACGTGTTCCACACCATTGGTGAAAATTTGTTTATTTGACAATTTTAATACACTACCTAAAAAAAACAATTTTAATACATAAAATCGTGTATGGAAAAATTATAAGTATGTTTGTATTTGTAATTATTTAATGCGCGTAATAATAAAAAAAAATTGGGGGGAATAAGTAAGTATAAATATATTCATCTAATTTGTTACGCTTTTTAAATGATAAAGGAAAAAAACCAGACATATATATATTCATATCGTGTTTGTTACATTTTTTTTAGTAATTAAATTTATTCTTATCTATTAGTTATATGTGTTATTTGAATTCAAAATTGAGGACATTTTTAAAAAGAAAAAAAAAATCAATCCAAAAGAATTGAAAAAGGGTAGTTTCTTTAGGGCAAGACTTACATACGGTTCCATACACACAGTTCAACATGTGCTTCATGTAAGTTTAATTAAATGTCATCGTTTAAAACAATTAAGGAGGTGTTGGTTGGCACGTGATTTAGCCAAATTTAGTACGGAACAACATACATAGTGCATAAGTCAATGTACATAACTAATTTCCTTTTCTTTATGTTAAATTTATTTATTTAATGTACACAATAAATTTTATGTCCATCTTTTCCGCTCTTTTTATTGCACTAATGTTTGAAAAATATGAGCAGTTTTTTTTTATGAAATTGTGATTTTGATTAAAACTAAAATAACATAATGTTTGTTGTTTTCAGGTCATAAAAAATCAAATTAACCATGATTATCTATTTCAACGTCATCAACAATAATACAATATAACAAAAAAAACATTAATGACACCAACAACAATTTTATTATAGAAAAAGTTGTTTAAGGGTATAATTGGAATAATGAAAAGGTAAGTATAAATATATTCATCTAGTTTGTTACGCTTTTTAAATGATAAAGGAAAAAAATCACACATATATATATATATATATATATATATATATATATATATATTCATATCATGTTTGTTACATTTTTTTTAATAATTAAATTTATTCTTATTTATTAGTTACATGTGTTATTTGAATTCAAAATTGAGGGCATTTTTGAAAAGAGAAAAAATCAATCCAAAAGAGTTGAAAGGGGTAGTTTCTTTAGGGCAAGACTTACATACGGTTCCATACACACAGTTCAACATGTGCTTCATGTAAGTTTAATTAAATGTCATCGTTTAAAACAATTAAGGAGGTGTTGGTTGGTACGTGATTTAGCCAAATTTAGTACGGAACAACATACACAGTGCATAAGTCAATGTACATAAGAAATTTCCTTTTCTTTATATTTGTACCCCTTAAAATTTATAAGGTTCACTGCGCTTTTAACCTCTAAATTTATAAAAGAGGTTTTTTTTACAAAGGGTACTTTGTTTTTTTGTTCAAGATATATGATCGGTTGTGTTCATCTTAAATATGTCTTGTCATCACTTCTACTCTATTTTTTAATTTTTTTTTTCCGGGGGGGATTCTTGGAAATCACCATGGATCAAATGGGATAATATTTGTTCGGATAAAGAGAAAGGAGGGTTAGGGTTAGGAGGATTAGTGGATGGATGGATGGGTGTTGTGTGACAGGTTTAGACGCCTGTATTCATTATCTAATAATATGAATGTTTCGACGACAGATATGTGCTCATTAGGGTGGGGGACGGGGAAGATGGGTGAAAATAGTGGCGTAGGCTTTTGGCTTAGGAGAAGGAGTAGATGAGGGTGTGCAGTCTGTTGTTGTTTAACATTTTTTTGCTGGATGGTGTGGATGACAATTGGGATTGGAGCCTAGATCTAGGCAAAGGGTACTCTGCGTGAGTGGCCTACCATTTGCTTTCTTCCTCTGTTGTGTAATCTAGTTTGCTTGATTATTATGATTATGTGTGGGATATAGTAGTGTCTTTCATTGCCGATGTGGAGGATGCTTATCAATCTCATTCAAACGAAGGACAGCTTGATTTATCGTGGTATTATTCCCCAATATTTTGATCTTTGCTCGAGTGGGTATGGCAAAGCTGAAATTTTTTATCATTTGTTCGTGGGTTGTGGGTTTTATGGCAACATTTGAAGTAGATAAATAGTCACAAGAAAGGAGGGGTTTGAACTGTGACCCTTTAAAAATTATATCTGTGACTTAAAAGTGATTCTCAACATTTGGACTTGGAATGATTAAGTTAGTAAACTGACTTCAGAACGTTCTAAAGTAGTTATGCAAAAACAGTTTAAATATATATGAGTGTTTGTGTGTGTAGTGTATACCAAAAATAAAGAGTATAGGGAAGAGAAGAACAACACACAAAGATTTATAGTGGTTCACCCAATGTGGGCTAGTCCATTCCTCACAATCTTGTGAGAGTTTCCACTATGATGCTTGAGATAACCTCTCAAATCCTGCACATTACAATCTTGTTCACCTGAACAATTACAACAATTGTATTCTCTAAGCCACAACAGGCTTGTACCTTCTTGCTAAGTTACCCACTTAAACTTTTACAACTTCTGCTTAAACTAACACTTTAGTACCCCTAAAACTAGATGATACTTTACAATTTGTTTGGAGTTTGAATGATTGAAATCAGACAAGAAAAGAAGAATGGAAGGAGAAGTTTATCTTTGAAAAGATAAGAGAGAATTGATTTACACTTAAAAAGACTTCTTGGAATCTTTGTGATGATCAATTTTTTGCAAAATTTTCACAACAATGTTCTTGTTGCTTTGCAATTGTGCGAGTAATGCTAAGCCTTTCACTTCAATTTATAGAGTTCTTGGGCTCTTTTACCTGTTGGAGGGTGACCAATGGTCTTGTGCCATGTGTCATGGGCTCCACTACCTTTTACTTGAAAATCTGGGTGAACATTCTGATGATTAGAATGTTGTTGTGTTCTTGAGAATACCTCAGAATGTTGTTGTGTTTTTGATGATCTTCATATGGGTTCATCAAGATCTTCATATGAGTTTATCTTGTATGAATGTCAGATGTATTTCTGGGTTCATCATTTGTGTTTCATATGAATTTCTAGGCATTATCCATGAGTAGTGTTATTTGCACTAACACCATAATGTTGTTGGATAATGTCTTTCTAGATTTGCCTTGGAATCTGTGCAGGAGAGACGAAAATGGATTCTGCTTTCTTCATGCTCATGCTTTGATAGATTGTGTGGTCCATGTAGAGTACCAACGGACATACGTGTCTATCTCTGATTGAGTGAGACAATATTTCCTTTATGCTTTTGCTTTTCACCTATTGTACTGTTCATAAAACATGTGTTGAGTTGAACATTCTGATCTTCATAATGTTCCTTTTGTTTCACTTAGGATGATTTGTAAAACTTCAATTTGATGTAATCAAATCCTAATAGTGAAACAAAAATGAAGAGCAGTGATTGTAACTTCTAAGATGATATTCTCCTTGCAATATTCCTAGTACTTCAATGTTCATAGTCGTAAATGAACATTGAATATCTTTTTAGATTTAAACCTTGTAAATGTCTTTATTGCTTGATTGATCCTTGCAAATCTACTTTCTTGGACATTTATTCATGTCATGTGTGCCTTGCATGTACTTGATAATGTTCTTGAGTTTCTGGGCTTATATAAGAACAACCTTCTAAACTCTACTTGAACATTCTGATCTCTGAGCAACATTCTGAAATAATTTTCTGAATTCAGAGTTAGTTCATGAATTCAAATGTGCTTTGATTTCTTATATCTTGATATGATTTAAACACTGTTCTTATCTTAGTTAAACACTCATGAACACAAGTTAAATACAAATAAATTAATCGAAGTTCATTAATTCCTTAATCATCAAGGTTTATTTTCTTTAAAATTAATTATGGATTTTGCCTCAACAACATTTGAGCTTATATTCGTTTATGGCTCTTTTTTTTCAACAGACAGGCTACCGATTTCAGATCATGTTTGTCAATTAACAAATTTAGCTGGCGATTTTAAAAAACATTGACTTGCTCTTCATGCCGTATGGATGACAGTTGTTTGGATTATTTGAAAAGAAAAAAATAATAAGTTCTTTAGCGGAAAAAAAAAAAACTCAATCTTTACAACAATTGGTGGACAATATGAAGCTCTTCTCTTTTCCTTCACTAGTGGATTAACCTCGTTTAGTGTTTTACTTTTATCCCAAGCTAGTTTGTGTATGCTTATCTGGCTTGGCTTGATTTGGTTCTTTGTTCGTAATTGATACTTTTGAGTCATTGCTTAGCAATCCTTGTGTGAGCATGAAGCTCTGCTGTTTATTCTAATCCATTTTATCGGCTTCAAAAAAAATTATAACCGTAAATAAAATAAAATAAAGACTAAGCAAACTTATGATTGCGACTGATACGTGGAAAAACTTTAGATTTAAGAGTATTTTGTCACCCTAAATCAGTTGTCTAATGTGGTCGATTTCAAAGTTGATACCCTCTAAAATACAACACTTACTACTCGCTAACACCAACACATGAATTAGCAAGAACACATAAACCATTTTTGAATGTTCATGAGAATTAGATTTCTTTATAATTACACTCATGAATATTTATACGTATATAGTTGCTTTTCAATAGTCAGTTAGAACCCCTCAAAAACAAAAATAGTCACAATTAGAAGAATCAGTGTAACTCTCATCCCCCATACTATTATGCTACCAATTTATATATGCCATCAATTTGATACTTATTTCAACATTGGCAACAATTGTTCCCAGGTAAACTGTGTAAATAGAATCGAACCAGTAAACTGTAAACGTGTGCTATTGATTAGGTAGCTAGCTACATGACTTATTCAAAAGAGATATTTGTCAAAAAAATATATAGTAATAAATAATAATTAACTAAAATACCCATAGAAAAAATTAACTTCAAGATAACAGCTACAACAATAGATTGCCATAGTGCGATTTGTTTTTGGAACGTCGTCATGACATCTTATCCCAATGTGGTTAGAAATAAATTTTTCTTCTCGTCAAAACAATGAACAGAAGTACCTTGGACAATGTTAGTGAGCAATACAGCTCCCTTGCCCAATATAATATATTAATTTTTGGCATGAAAAACATTATCCTCCTTCTTGGTGAGGAATGGGTTGAAGAGAGTAGAGACCGCATATATAAACTACTATTGTTTTGAACATTGATGTTACTCGACCTCCGAGTTATGACGGTTGAGTAGCTCAATTAATTTGAGCTACGAATAAATAGTTAGAGACTATGTGTTGAATCTCAGACGAAAAAGAAAAATTAATACTCTAACAATTAATTTATTAACATTTTCCAATTAAATTGATGGGTTTCCACTTTCCATGGGGGTTGGGTTTCTAAATTCTTTATGTGAACGTAATGGCTTTACTATATGATGATGATGATGATGTTGGATTTTGTTGGGAAAATCTTACATACGAGTATGGTAATATGACTCCCTGTTTATAGTTAAGTTCGATAATAGGGGAAATTCAAATTTTCATGCTTATAGCCAAAAGGTTAATCACTTTAAGAGCTTCATAGCTAAGGGGTAATGACTTGTATTGATGACATACTTAAAGTTAAGGCAACGAGCTTCATAGGTTAGAGACTTCTTAGCTACAGATTAAGGCCGCTTTAGTCTTCATCATAATTTGCAAAAGATTAATCACCAATCAGTGTACCAATTTTTGAATATGAAACTAAGAAGATAAATTTTAGATGTTAACCTTGTAGTTCTCAGAAAAGATTCTTATAATTCAAAGTTGGACCGAAAAATAAAGTTTGACTAAGAATCAATTTTTTTTTCCTTCACAATATGACTAAGAATCAACTTATCAAAACTGCCAGGTACAACAACAAAACTTTGGGTACAGGAGAGAGCATAAGCCCAAGTACAACAAATTAAACTCAACAATTAGTAATCTAAAATCAGGATTAATCTTACATTAGTAATCTTTTTTTGGTTACTCACTAATCTATTTTAGATTACTGGATACATTAGTAATCTAAAATAAGGATTTCAAAACACTATTCAATAATTATAATTTTCGAAAACTAGAAAAACATCAGTTATCTAAAATCATTAGGATTTCAAAACACTTGAAAAATTTGAATTTTCGAAAACAAAATATACTACATTTATTTAGTCAAGAAAAACAAACCGTACCTATTTCATATGGAGCGAAAATTCATAAATTCTTTTTTTTACAAGCTCTCGTGTTTAAAATTGAACACTCCATCAGGGTAGTGTTTAGTGCCAAAAAAAATCTTTGAAAGTAATAAATTATGAAAGACTCGTGATGTTGTTAATTTACTTCACAGACAATTAAACGCTAGACGAGAACTTGAAAGACAAGTTTTGGACATGCAGAAAGAGCATCATCCGGGCATAATAAAACCGAAATAGCTGGGAATTATCACTTAACAATGTTATTTAACAGAGGATCAGCAATAGAGAAAACAATCAAACTCCACGTTCATCATGTCTAGCAAAATACATCCAAAAACTACCCAACTTCGATGAACCCACATTCAAAATAAGAGCAATGTCTGAAATTTATGTAAGATTCAGGACACCATGCCTCTCAAACACCACACTTCGTTCCTTAGGCTTCTGCAAACCTGTGAGGTAAAAAACACAACATGAATCAACTCCTAACGGATAATGCAGAACTTAAAAGATATGCAAAATTGTAAGCTTTGAAGATAAATATAAGATATATTATGACTCACCCAAGCTCAGATAGCTTTTGATGAGCCTCGGCATAATCAGCAAAGAAAGCATCTTCATCCTGCAATCATCGACAAATGAGAATTCTTAGATTAACTTATCATCAGATATAATAATTTCATGATGACAATAATATGATGAAAAGGATTATTATAGGAATATTAAATATTAAATATACATACAGCAGCATATTTCTCAACAAGTGGGCGGAATACAGGGTCGCTCAAAAGTGCCTTATCACTTGGCAACTGAAGAAGGCCTTCCTTCTCACCACCCAACAACTCCCTAATCATTTCAACAACATCAATAATCAATAATAAGAATTTAAAACACAGAAAAAAGGGGGCATGAGTGAGAGATAATGTTTTTAATTAGACTCACGTAAAGTATGAGTTGTCAAAAATGAGAGGATTAGAAGTCCATGGGCCCTCAAATCCAGAACGCTCCTTGTGTGCAGCTCCCTAAAAATTACATTAAACATAACCAAAACAGTCATAACATCGATGTTGAGAATAGTCACATTATTTTTCATAACAATTAAACAAGTTAAAAATAAAAATTTGCTAATATTAAGGCAACTTAGTCAAGTTTTTTTAATTGGCAGCCATATTATCACATCACAAATTGCACAACCACAATGCAGCCACAGTCTAAAACTTAGATAATTATGCCAGTGTCAAAATATCAAATGTGACAAATACTATACTCAATAAACAGATACTATACTCAATAAACAGATTAAAGTCAATACATAAATGTGACAAATAATATACTCAATAAACAGATTAAAGTAAATACATACAATGGTGTGGCCACCAGACAAAGCAACGATGTCCTGGTCACTAAGCCCCATAGCTTTGCCAAACACATCCCTCAAATGGTCAGAACCTGCAAAAATCAAGAATCAAAAAATGAGCCAAACAACTACAATCAATTATAGGCAATAATTCACATCGCAAATCCAGAACACTAACCCTTGGTGGCATCAGGCAAGCGACCCTCTGGTGGTGGCTCAGGTTTGTCCTGATAATTAAACCAGAACAAAAGGACCAATTAGCCTCCAAATATAAAAAATAAATAGGGTGAAAAAGATACATCAGCAATTTTTGAGTATAATTTAGCATCCATATGTGTACATAATTACAAAACATGCAAGAGACAAAAAGCATTTCCAGTTATCACATGTGGTTAATCATTGCAACGCTATCTACAAGTTCGTTACCAACAGAAATATTTGAAATCCAGAAACTCGTTGAAAAGGACTACAGATAGCTTTCAAAACAGGCAAATAAATGAAATCCATGAACGTGAAATGCAAGACAAATTTGTTTCGCAATAATTGCAAACGCATTTCAAACAGGCAATCAAAAGTTGCAAATAATTCCCATAAATGATATAAAGATTAATCAAACAATTTATAAAAAGTTTCACGGACATAATTCCTATCATTATATACCGGGAAAAGTTACAACCAATAATTGATTTTCAAATCATGTCAATAAGATTTGCAGCCAAAAAATACAACCAAAAAGTTAAAGAAACATCATAATTTGTATTGTAAAAACACAAATATATCATATATATCAATTAAGAGAAACCAAAAGTACAAAACATACCTCCCTGCCGGGGTGGAAAGGAACTTCAGGTCCACCAGTAATCTCAACAGCAACAACACCAGCCAACTGCATAACCACAAAACAAACCACATAAATCAATGACTGAAATAACCAAGATCTAACAAATCATCACCAAAAAAAAACAACAAATCCCTACCTGATAGAAATCAGCATAGCTAATGATTGGGAATTGCTCTTTAAGAGGCTCCAAAAGCCTAACAGCGATATCAAGACCATTGTTAGCACCATGAGCAAGCTCAGCTTGGTGCTTAATGGTTCCGAATGGACCGCCAGTCTTTGTCTTTGAATCAAAAGTTCCAGCAGAGTGCCATCTACACAAACAAATTATCACCAAAAAACATCACAAACAAATCATAACAAAAAAAAACACTAAATTCATAATAATCATACAATTCATCACATAAAAAAATCACACAAATCATCAAACAAAAAAAAATCGCACCCGATTCATCCCAAAAAAATATTCACACAGATCATTACCAAAAAAAAAATCTCAAACAAATAAATTGTGACAAAAATAAAATTACACAAATCATGACAAAAATCACACGAATAATTACAAAAAATTTAAGCAAACACAAATTTAAGCTAAACAATCTAATAAGTGAAAATCTCACATAGAAACGGTCCTACAAAAAATAAGCAGAAAATAAAACTTACGCCAAACGGAGCATAAGAGGAGCGCATTTCTTCTCAGCGATGAAACCTCTGAGCTTCCTCTTCGCCTTCTCAACAGCCTTCTGGTAATCAGCACTCACGGTTGGGTAAGATTTTCCCATAGCTTAAAATTTCTGCAACAAAATCAAATAACAGAATCAAAATCAGAAACAGATTATCGCGTTTGTGAGAAAATCGAAGAAAAACAAGCTCAGAAAATGGATCTAAAAAACACTGATTCAGTAATCAAGAGTATTAATTAAGTAATTAACAACGATTCGAAGAAAAGAGGTGAATCAGAAGAGATTTTTGAGCGGAGAAAGCGAGAAATGAACTCACCTCGAAATCTAAGAAGGAAAATGGCGAAGATTGTTGAACCCTAACAGTGACACGAGGAGAGCACAAGCCAAGAGTGAAGAAAGAGCGTGTGTTAGAAACGAACAACACGTAGTTATAAGGGAGAGAAAGTTCTAGAGGGTGATTGTGAACCGTTGGATGGATGAGATCGTGGGGTTATGGTTGATTTGGAAAGTTAGATGGTTAAGATGAATTTGGACGTGTGAATTCACGGTGTGATTTGATTGGGTGGGTGAAGTAGGTTTCGTCAATGATGACGAATGAGGATGCAAGAGAAAAAAAAGTTTAAGAAAATGTTGAAAGGTCTTCGGGTTCTTGAGATGCGTGAAAACGGATTTCTTTGCACGATGAGAGTTTTATGACACCACATTGTTGACTGTAATAATATTCTTTATTGTTTATTCATTTTGGAAAAGAAAATGTCACACAGTCTTTTTTTTTATAAACTTTGATCGGTAAAGTATATTAACTTAGTTCAGTTGATAGAGATATTGCATATTATATGTAATTGATTTTTTTTAGGGATAATACGTAATTGGTTGAAGTTGAATTCAAATCAAACGAACGTTACATCGAAACCGGAAGTCGAACAATGTTGCATTACGACAATGTGGTATTGGTTGATGTAAAAACCAATCATTTAGATAAATGTTTGTGTGAGTGTAGTAGTGAGTTAAGATCTTCTCCATTTGATAAAAATAAATAGATAATGTCATTTTGGTAAGAGATAGATACAAAAAAAATATAAAGTGGTCTCATTACTGTTAATTATTTTCAAACTTCTTAGTGTTTTATCTTTCTAAATGAAAGAAATTGAGAGACTAATAAATGGAGAGCATTTTGACTCAAATATAATAGGGACACCGAGAAGAATATTAAGTGGTCTAAAATGTTTGTAATAGCTTTGGATTGCATTTGATGACTAGAAATAAATTCATTTTTCAGAATTATGTATGTGTCCAACATACGTTAACAATTTGCGTCCAAATTATTAAATAATTTATCCTATAAAGCTATTGGAGTAAATTGGTCTACAAGTTGTGCTATTTGTGATGTTTGCGACGAGGATGCTAAGCATTTGTTCTTCGAGTGCAGCAAGAGTATTGTTTGTTGGCAGCGGGCTGGCCTTTGACATTCAATTCAACATGTGTGGCTACCTACGTCTTCTTGCTCTGATATGATTTTTGCTTGCTTCAACATCTTGATGTCCATCAACAACAACAACTTGCAGTCACTTTATGGAGTCTATGGAAACTTAGAAATAACAAGGTGTGAAATAACGTCACAGAAACGTCCCAACAAATTGGTGACCGCTCTGAAACTTTTGAGTAGTTGGAAGAATGCATAAGAAGTGAGGAGCCGAAGCACCAACCGCAACTCGCACTATGTGATAGACACATGTACAAAACCGAGTGCAGGGAGATTCAAGTGTAACGTTGATGCATCATTTTCCACTTTCCCTTGACAGAGTTGGATTTAGAGCTTGTGTTCGAGATGCAGAAGGAATTTTGTTATAGCACGGACTGTTTGAGCTACCCCTTTACTCGACGTAGATATGGGGGAGGCCATAGGTCTCTCAGATGCAATGCAATGGGCGAAAGAGCCTAACTTGGTGCACATGAACTTTGAAACGGACTCCAAAGCAATGGCAGATAACATATATGGCAAGGAAGATGTCTCTGATTTTATGACAATAATTGATGATTGTAAACATTTGTTGAATACCGATTTAGCAAACTCTTATGTGAAATTCATTATGAGACAGGTTGGTGGTGTTGTCTATAGTTTAGCTAAGAAAGCGTGCTAGTCTCCAAATTCATACTAACATTCCATATTGTATATCTACTTTGATCAATAATGAGAAAACTATAAGTTTATTTCTGTTAAAAAAATCCCGTAAAACTATTTTATACTTCATCTTTGTTGAATTCATTTTAGAATCAGAAAGAATAGGTAACATTTCTTTTCATTGTAGATCGAAGAAGTGTCATGACTAAAGTGTGAGTGCAATATTTGTGTCCCTTAATTCGTTTTTGATTAAGTGTGGCGATTGACTTTTTTTTTCTTGCTGTTGAACGTTTGGTGTAATTTATGAGTACTGTTATCATTTTGATTTTTAAAAAAAAAATAATTTAAAAAACAGAGTATCATATTTCAAAAATAAAATATGTTGGACTCTAGGGTGTGAACGCGTTCCGCTTCGGAAGATTCCGTTCTGGGTAACGTTAATCTCACCGTTGAGGCATGCCATCTCGTGTTTATTAAATTAAATAATTTGATTAGTTAATTGACTACTACACGTAATCATTTGATTGCAACTAGGACAATGTGATATACCACGAATCATTTTTATTTATTTATTTTTTTAGCAAACAGATATGCCACACATAGTTGAAGTAAAGTTCCTTAAAAAAAATGGTTGACATAAAGTTCATACTCCCTCCGTTTCATAATGTCAGATGACTTAGTTAATTCTGACACACGTATCAATGTATATGTTTTATCTTTGATATCTTCAATTCTCTACTTACATGATATTATTTATCTTTGTGAACTAGTAGAAAAATATGGTCAAAGTATGTTAAGTCAATAATGTATATTGTCAAATACGTCATCTATTGAGGGACAGAGGAAGTAATATTTTTTTTGGCAAATGTTAACTTGTGCCCTCAGGGACATATGTTAAGGAACTTATTATAGAAATATACGTAACAAAAGTCGTGCATTCAATTTCCTAAAAGTTAATATATTATGTTTTTAATTGCAAAAATTAATTTTTTTACATGTACCCCACAAGTTAACATGACCCTACTTTTTTTTTAAGATAACATGATACATGAAAGGTGTACCAAAAAAAACATGATACATGAAAGTTCCAAATAGCACTTGTCAAAATTCATTAGTTAGAGCTTAACTTTGTAACACCCTTCGATCACTATTACAAATAAAAATTAATATTTTAGATTCGTTCAATAAAAGATGTATGTGATCTGTATTTAAGATCGCATACATCGTTTAAGGAATAAATCTAAAATGTCAAATTTTGTTTATAAAAGTGATCGGAGCCTCGGAGGGTGTATAGTTTAAACCTCATCTGAGACGGTTTTAATATGACAACTAGTGTCACCGTCAGTAATAAAATTTATCCTTCCTTTAAAAAAAATTGTAGTTGACATAAATTGTTAGATATTCTACTCATCAGTTATAGTTTAAAATTCTACAATGATATGTTATGTGTAAATTTCACCGTAAACACTCAATTTACATGAGGATGTATCTTAACTTATCTAAAAAAAATCATAAATAAAAAAGGGCATGAAACCTTGAAGGAGAGAGGGGCAATGGTGGAGATCTTGATCCAAGGCTTTACCACCGCGTAGGGAGGGGGTCCAGAGAGAAACATTAGGAAGGTTGAGAGGAACACGGGGAATGGGAAGGATGATTAGACTGTCATGAGTTCACGGATAGGGGAAATCAAGTATTCTTGAATAAAATAATATTTTTGAAAACATGCACATTCACGATTAATATCAACAAGGTTGGGGTTCAGGACGGTATTAAAGGAAGAACTTTGAAGCGACATATTCAAATGGTTTATCAGATTTCTTGAATTCGTGGTTGGGGTCTAACACAACCCTACAAAACTGGTTTGTGAAGTAAGGATTGCCCCCACACATATTGTTAGGTCATCTTTTATCCGATGTGTGACTCTTTAACACGCCTCCTCACGGTCAGGCCCGAGATTAGACGTCTGGAGCGTGGATGTAAATGGTGGCTGACCTGATATCGTAAACCTAATAGTAGGTGACCCAACGAATCTTGGAGAAGGTTCTGATACCATTTTCTACCCCATCAGCCATCATCCTTGCGGCGACTGTATCTCTTTATCTCCTCAATTTGCAAAATCACCATCTTCTACCCTCCCTTACTCAAATGGTTAGTCACTCTTCCTCCACCGATGCTGGAAATTCGTAAATCACCTCACAATTACACACGACAGCACCCTCAAAATTTCACTCCATTTTCGCCATCACCAATGTCAAATCAATCATACTAGTCCTGCTCGGTCTTGCTCTCTCTAAAGCATGAAAAATTCATTAGTTAGACGTTAAATATGCTTCCCTCCATTGAGAACTCAAAAAAACTATCAACGTGTATCAATTGTTGAGATTCAAAGATCCAACTCGTCCTGATCATGTTTGTCTCATGCACAAATCGCTCTATGACCTTAAACAAGCCCCTATAACTTGGTACATATAAGCTGCAGATTATGTTTCATCTATTTGGTACATCCAAAGAAAATCTGACAACTTTCTCTTCATATATCATATAGACAATCACACGGACCACCTACTCTTACATGTAGTCAACGTCATTCTTATAACTTCTTAGTTTTTGAATTCGCTACGAAGGACTTGGGGCCACTGAGTTATTTTATAGTATCACAGTCACTCGGTTTGGTCGTGGCTTGTTATTATATCAGAAAAAATATGCATAAGAGGTTTTTGAGCGCGCTAGCATGTTAACTGTCGTTGGGGCAGCGGCTGCTAACTTTCGTTGGAGGCGAGCGACAGTCAACTATCTTTGGAGGTATTATTGTGTTTTTGAGATGTGAAGGAGCAATTCCCTAAATGAAAAGAGCAATTTCCTTTTCTTTTTTTTTTTTGACAAAAATTGGGTTTTGTTTCGTAAAATCTATTTTGATTGAATTCATTAGAAAAATACACTTTAATATGTGAATCAGATGGACATCCATCCATTAATAGTCTAACAATGGATGATCGAATGAATTTTATATTTAATTGATTGGATTGAATGTATTTTTGAAAATAATTTTTAATGGATTAATAAAAAAAAAATTATCCATCTATTAAAATCTAAATCCATTTTCATTCAATCCATCCATTTTACCATCCCTCATAAAACCCCGTATTAACAAAATTCGTGAAAAGTGTGATAACAGCAAACACCGTTTGGTTTGAGCTTATGAAAAATAGTTTATGTAAATAAATAAGCTTTTATTTTAATTTATAAACTCTTACTAACGAAAATTGTATCTTCATAAACGGATTTTTCATAAACTACCTTAAAAACTTATAAATAATACATAAAAACTTATTTATTTGCATAAGCTGTTTTATATAAGCTCTAAAATAAGCTAATCCAAACGG
>Ga0315914_1006038_pt1 | contig 17362 bp, 9 predicted proteins | sample MpolenodulesMG_FD_203920 | JGI IMG/M metagenome (GOLD analysis project Ga0315914, IMG submission 203920) | Medicago polymorpha root nodule microbial communities from Los Angeles, California, United States - elongated nodules | ecosystem: Host-associated > Plants > Roots > Nodule | place: USA...
TGATGGTCAAACTTACACCCAGACAGACCAACCTCAAACCCAGACTGACCCTTTCACTGTTGGTCGATCATATAACCCCTGATGGATTTCCAAAGAGGCCTCTTTCTATGAAAGGACAACGAGGGAAACACATCGTTGTAGAAGGAAGAGGTGAAGAGGAGAAGAAGGTGTGACAATTTTTGAGAAAATGAAGGTTATTTATAGGGGAGGGAGGGTAAGAAAAGGGTGGGAAAGACATTAATTTTTTGACTTGACCACCGTCCAAAAACGTTTGAAAAACGTTTTGTTTGTGGTGTAGACCATCGGCCAAAAGCTTCTGATGCAGTCCGGAATATATAATCCGAATTACACATAGATTCCGGATTATATATTCCGAAACAATACGATCCTAGGTGAAACTACGAGAAACTTGGCTCTTTTTGTAGGGTGAGACGTTGTTCGGATTGTATATTCCGGAATGACTTTTTTTAGGGTTCAAGTCATCATTCATGTTATTATGGTTTTTTTAACTGTTTATTTGTCTTATGTTGCTTCTATTTATGTTATGTACCTTTGTTCTATTTTTTTTTCAAGTCATTCGCCATAAAAACGCTCCAAAAATAAGGTCTGATGCAGTTTGAATTTTATACTCCGAAAAAACATCATGCATTATTAAAATGGGGTAATCACCCGATCGACATGCACATGCCACTTAACCATACAATTTGAAGACATTCTAAACAACAAATTAAAGTTTATACAAAACATACACTTTTAGCCTTTTTGAGGGATTTTCAAATTATAAATTGGTTTAGGTAAATGGTGGATACTTTAGGAATGTAGTTAAAAAAATTGATTTCACTACTTATCTTTCTTTTCCAAATTGATTTAGGCATGTGGCTTTGAATAAGGTTATATGTACCAATAAATATTGTCTTAGGCTATGTTTGGTTTAGCGAAGAAAGTCAAAGGAAAGAAAGTGAATGGATATATAGTAGAAGGAAAGAAAGGTAGAAGAAAATAAGATGATTTTTTTAGTTGTTTGGTATAAAAGAAAGTGAATAGATTGTGAAAGGAAAGAAAGATATGTATATTTGCAAAATGATAAGGTTATAGCTAAATATGTTTATTTTAAATAAATTATGCTATCTACACATTTAAATACATTTTATTAATAATTTTTAGTTTACCTAACATTTGTTAAATTTTTTTGCTAATGTCTTTTTTGATCAAAACATCATGCCGAGATTGATAAAAAAAATATCACGCCGATTGCTAAACAATTCAAAAGCATTGTTTGTCTTACAATATGCTTGTTCAACACATAATATTAATTATTATAGCAAGGGTATTTTTGGCTTTTTCCTCAAAAAGTTGGTGATTCTTCATGTTTCCGTCCAAAATAGTGAGAAAAGGTTTTGAGCGCCCACCTCAAACTTTATTTCCTCTTCTTTTCGAAGTGCTGTCAAAGGGTGGAAAACCAATCTTTCCACACATTTTCTTTCCTTCTTCTTTCTTTCCTTAATCTTTCTCTAGATCCAAACATAGCCTTAGTGTGCGAATGCAAGCTCAAGAAATAAACATATGGATGAAAACATTTTCCAAAATTTAGGCTGTGTTTGGTTCCAAAGAAAGAGAAAGGAAAGATAGGTGAAGGAAGGGAAGCACAAGTTCCAATAATCTTTGCTTCCTTTGGATGCAATGAAAGAGTGAATGGAAAGAATAGTTCAGACATGGGACCCACGCAAAAAACTTTCCTGCCACTGATGTAGAGAAAGTTACTGTACCATAAAAAAATTTGTATTTCTCCTTTTGCCCTTGCTTCCTATCATGTTTTATTTCTTTTTTATAATGTTTTTGTTTCTTCTAAAATATACACTAACGTGTTTTTTTACAGTTAAACACACATGGCGTTGATGCTTCAAATATAACTAATATTTTTCTAAGTACGAATATTTATAAATTATAAATGTATGCCTTCTCTTGTCAAAAAAATATATGTTTTTAAATAAAACATTTATATTTATGTTACATAAGGGCAATTATGTCATTGAATAAATATATACCTTTCTTTCCTCTCACAATCCATTCACTTTCACTCCTACCAAACAACCAAAAAAATCAACTCACTTTCTTCTCACTTTCATTCCTTTAACAATCATTCTTCTTACTATCTTTCCTTATACTTTCTTTTCTCTTCCAAACAAGGTATGGTGGTTTTTGACTTTATGGCATCAAGTTTTAAAATTTAAGGTATTTTTGCCCCATGTAATTTGAACGAATTTCGGTTAACGCCTTACCATAACATCAATTTTGTACGGTCAAAAGTTATGAACGTTCAAAACCAAAGAATCTTCAAATTACAAGGTTGAAATCTAAACAATTTTTTGTTACATGAGGTAAACCAGAAATCACTAATATTAACAGGGTAAACATATATTAACCCACAAATTAATGTCAATTATTTATAATATGTACTACATCAATCCACTTGGGTTGGTGAAATAGTTTTGGTTTGGTACCTTAAAGTGTCTCATGTTTGATTGTCGCGATGCTAATTTCAATGGGTTAGTTCAATTTTTTAATAAAAAAAACATGTACTCCATTTACAATGTATTTACCAAAAAATACTACCAATTATTGGATTGACTGCTTTTTTCTAATTTTAAACCTAAGCAAGCATTGACCATTGACTGTACTCTTGGACTACAAAATAAAATTGTATTGTAGGAGTAAAATAGTTTATTTAAATACAAAACCAAATTATACAATGTGTCAAGACCATTGACCATATTTTATAGTTTAAATTCAATATTTTATCATGTAATTTTCAATTGATGAGAACTATATAAAGCTAAAGAGTGAAGCAAGCAAATGACCGATATTTACAAATACAATAGAAGAATTATATTGAGAAAAAGAATAATACAATATGCTTCGTTTTCCATCCATAACAGTTGTATTTCTTTTATGTGTTACATTCTCATATGCAACCAAAACTGTGGATTTTGAAACCATTTGCAAGACTGCAAAAGACCCTTCTTTTTGTTCAACCTTTCTCAAATCAAGACCTGTTGGTGTAGGTGGAGACCTTGTTAGCCTTGCACAATACTCCATTGAAAATGTTCATACCAACGTAACCAACACAGTCGATCTAATCACGAAATTAGTTGCACAAAGTCGTGATATGAATGAAAAATCTCATTATGGGAATTGTTTGCAACATTTTAATTCTATTGTTGAATATGTTAAGGAAGCTCAAGGGTTCCTTAAGATTGGAGATTATGGTGATGTTCATATGAATGCGAATTTTATCATAGTTAATGTTGATGATTGTCTTTTTGGAGATTCACCAAGTGACCCTCCTTTTCATGATACCTCTTTGCTTCCAAAATATGCAGATGTTGTCCAGAAGATTGCTGAGATTATTTTTATTATATCAAATCTTTTGAAACTATAGAATATTCGTAGTTTACAATTTGGATTTCTTGAATAATGTTGCAATATATGAGTCAATTTCGACTTTAAAAAAATCTCATAAATATAAATTTTATAGAGTTAACAATAATTGATTGAATATGTGCAATTTTGTCTCAATTTTTTATGCAAATTATGTTATCATTTCTAACGCCCCAAAAATTTATACGTCTTATTTTCAATAATTTTCTTAATTATTCTTTTTGTAAGTTTTTTTTAACAAAGGTGATGCAAAGGCATCACTGAAATTCGATATAGTAAACCAAAAAGAGAGTACATGAAAGAAAAGGGGATTGAATAAAACCTCTTAAAAGGTGATAAATCTAAAATTAGGTAATCCCAACCTATTTATGATTAACTATTGTATTGTTAAATCTAGCTTGGTTTCTTGTGTAACAAATTGTTGAACAAATTTACAAGGCAAACAGTGATTACAACCTTGCAATAGTGACTTCATCCATCACAAAGAGACCAAATATCCTCCATAGAAATTGTTCAAAATTGCACCCAACCAGGACTAAATTTTAAATGAAAAGGAGCAATCAAAAAATAAGTGGAAAGACAATTTTAAATTACTAAGACAATTATTATAGATAGAGGGAATAATGCAACCAGTTGACATTAAATTTTCATCTGTTAGAAGCTTATCATGCATCAGTCTCAAAGCAAGAAGAGATGTTGAAGGTGGAATATCAACATTCCATATTGTTTTGGCCCGATGAGGTGCTTGACCATGAGGTAACTTGCGCAGGAAGTCATCCTCGAATGTAAGATCATTGGAGTTAGACAGATTCCAAACCATCTTGCCTTCTTTGTGTGCTGAAGGGACTATGACTTGATTGACCATTTGATTTGTATTTTGAAATGCAGCTTGCACAGAAACAGGAACATCCCACTGGAAGTTTGAGATGAAATCACTTACCTTTGAAGATAGAGAATGCAAGGTATTATGAGGCAAATTCAAAGAAATAAAAAGTTGAGTGCAACACCAGGGTCTTTTCAGAAGTTGATATTTCCCCCATCCCCTATAAGCAAAGAAACATTACTAGAGAAAACCTGAAATTCCTAATCCATCTCTCGGTATCCTTCAATAAAGTTGTGAATTAGCATTCCATGCACCACAAATTTAATAAGTTGTAGCCTTCAAGCTATAGATTTAATAAATTCCTTGGAATGGGTGGAGTTAAGTTAATGTTTCTCTAAGTCTGCAGTTTAGTTTAGTTCTTGTAAATTTATTGTTTTTGGTCATTATTGTTTTAGTCTTTGCAAATTTATTTATTTATATATTTATCAGTAACAAAATTTGCCCAATGCCTTTTATGTGTTAGTGGTAAAAATTTATCCTTTTTTATTTATAAGTGACAAATATTTACATCATATTTTTTTATGTATCAAGAACAAACATTAGTCTTGTGTTATTTTATGTATCAATGACAAATATTTATCTCATGTTTTTTCATGCTTCAATGACAAATATTTATCCCATGAACTTTTTTTTCTTTTTCATATTTGTCAGTGATAAATATGTGTCTCATTTTTTTATGTATCTTTGAAAAATACTTCCCCTCTATTTTTTATATTTATCACTGACAAATACTTACCTCGTAATTTTTTATGTATCAATGATAAATATTTATCTCATGTTTATTCTATTCATCAATGAGAACCATTTGTCTCATGATCTTTGTACCAATGATGAAAAATATAAGTCTCATATTTATCTCTCTGGTGTTTTTTCTATTTAGCAATGACAAATATTTATCTCATATTTTGTATGCATCATTGACAAATAAATATATATTATATCATAATTTAAAAAAAACATCTATTTTTTCACATTTAATAAATTATAATACTATTTTTTAAATTTTGCAATTATATCATTTTACATAATTATTTATTAAGATTATTTTTCAAAATTTTGTTGTTGAAGATTTTTATTTTGTTGTTAGTTATACTTTGTTACTTTAGTATGTTATAAATGGTGTCATTAATTTTTTTTCTTCATAAATGGTGTGATTGGACTATGATTTGTATGATTCAACCTTACATTAACACATCTAACTTTTCCTTTGCATTTGATTATGATTTGTCATGTGTATTTGTGTAAAAGCAATTAATGAGGTCAAACAAGATTGAGTGACAAGTAAAAAAAAAAAGGCAAATGTATATAAATAGAGATTGAGATGTAGATAAAGATATAGATATCACTGTTGTACCAAAAAAAAAAAAAAAGATATAGATATCACTTCATATAATATGCATATTATTTAAATGGGACTTTGACCATATTTAATGTATTGTTTTGAATTGATGAAATCTATATAAAGCCCTAGCGAGACAATGGAAATCACCAACGAAAGAAAAAGAGCAAAAACAATATGGTTCGTTTCTCAATCCTAGTTGCTGTGTTTCTATTCTTTGTTGCATCATCCTATGCAGATCATGATGCGGATGTGCAATCCATTTGCAAGCAAACAGAAGTCCCTTCATTTTGTTTAACTCTTCTCAAATCAAAACCTAATGGTGTGGGTGGAGACCTCAAGAGTTTAGCACAATACACCCTTGATGCGCTTCACACCAATGTGTCCAATACACTCGTTCTAATCGACAAACTAATCGCACATAGTGGTAGTGATCCGAAGAAACAAAACCATTACAAGGATTGTTTGGCTTTATTTGGTGAGAATGGAGGAGTTCTTAGTTATGTTCTAGATTCCCTTAAACGCTTCAAACATTCCGATTTCAATCAAGTGAGTGCGGAAATGGTTTTTCTCAACTTCCATGTTGACGACTGTATTTCAAGGGATCCATCTGATACCTCTTTGCTTCCAAAATATGCTCATGTTGTCCACAACATTGCTGATACTACTCTTGTTATGACAAATATGTTAGTACGCTCCTAATTTCATTGTATGTTTCTTGAAAAATAAAAAGTGTTAAGAGTTTAAACAATAATGGCTTTCTTGTAAAAGTTTTCTAGTTTGTATTGAATTTGATTTTGTTTAAACTTTTTAGCCACCAATATGATGTAAAAGGGTTGACACATGATGGGGTCCTTCCTTCAAAAAAAACATAATGAGGTCCTTAAACATTAACAATAATGAATTGAGAATTGACAAACGAATGTGCAAAGTGGAAGTTATAATTTGAAACATGAATCCACCATATGGCCTAAAGCCAAGGTTGTATCTGAGGCAGGGCAAGGAGGGCAACCGTTCTAGACCTCGAAAAATAGGTTTCAGAATAACAAAAATAAGGGTCCATTAATCTAAAAAAAAACAACAACTTAAATTCTATAGGTTGGTTCGCATGTTGATGCAAATGATCTTTTTTCAGAATTGAAAGTGTTGCAAAAATCTTTGTCAAATGTGTTGATATCAGCATTTGAAATCCCTAAGTTTGTCAAACCTACATATTGTTATCAAAATGTTTCAATTTCTTTTTGAATTCTCTTAACAATGCATGTGACTTTGCATCTTTACAAATAATTTTTTCGAAGTTAAAATTATTTAAAAACTATTTGATATACTCAATGTCACGAAAAAAAAGGTTGAATGGTCTAACCATTTAATGTATTAAGAAAGATATAATAAACCATATTGATGTAGACACCATTATTAGTGACTTCACATCTTTTTTTGGTAGTGGCTGGGGTTCGAACCTCGGACCTTGCATATTTTATACATTGTCCATATCAACTGAACTAAGCTCACGAGGATAGTGACTTCGCATCTAGAAATGCTCGTAGAAATTGTTTTGTATAAAAATTTGGAAATTAAATAAAAAATTCAAAGTTTTTTCTATAAAGATTGGTGTTTTTATTAGATAATTTCTTAACGTAATAAAAACTATAATTTTCAAGCAAATTATTTTCATAATTTAGGAATTCATTTTTTTTATACACTATTAATTATGGTCCAAATTATAAGTTTGCCTTAGGCCACCAAAATTTCATAAACGGCTCTACTTGAAGCATGCAGCAGATGTCTTCGAAGATATACAGTTTTTTTGCAAAGTGAATTATATATAATTTGAAACAGGGAGCAGTACTATTATAAAATGAATAGAAATAGAGGGAAAAAATCTTAAAATTTATCAAGAATTTAATTTTACTAATAAATACTCTTTTGACAAAATTGATATTCATACTAATGAATACTCTTTTGACAAAATTTATTATATGGAAAGCATTGATGAAAGGGTTTTTTTTTTTGGTCAAATATTAAATGACAAGCATTGATGAAAGCGCTATATTTTTGGTCAAATATTAAATGACATAATATATTTAATATTTTTTTTTTAAGGAAGAATGTATTTTTTTGAGTCAAGTAGCTTAGTGACTAAAAATTCTTTGGACAAAATTGATTATATGGAAAGCATTGATGAAAGGGTTCTTTTTTTGTTCAAATATTAAATGACATAATGTATTTAATATTTTTTTGCAGGAATAATGTATTTTTTTAGTCAAGTAGCCTAGTGTAGTGACTAGAAATTCTCTTTTTAACGAAAATAAGTGGGGTGTCAGGGGTTCGGACCCAGACCCCTACATATATTATACAATGTCCTTATCAACAGAGATAAGTTTACAAGGACAAAGTAAGAATGTATTTAATAATTATTGAATGATGAAAGGGTCACTGTATAATAATATTATGGGAAAATTACACAGACCTCCCCCGAGGTCTCTTTAAATAACACAGACATCCCCTCTAGTTTTATAATAGACATAAACCTCCCCTAAGTTCTTTTAAAATAGATAGACACCTCCCTTTGGGACTTAACAACAACTTAACACCATTTGTTTTTAATTTTTATAACTAAAAGGGATAAAAATTCTCCCCTCCGACAATGTAAACAACAAACCTCAAAACACTGATTATATAATTTTAAACAAGTCTTTATTGATGAGCTCTGTGAATCTCAAACCAACTCCTTTTTGGTTTTTTCTTTCTTTCTTTTGGTTTACAACTTCAATTAGCTTGATAATTTGATTTTCATATTGTAATTAGGCTCTATCAAGACAATTGCAGTTATACAGAAGAAAGAGAAGCAAATTGACAAGTCTTGTTAATATCAATGGGATTATCAGACAACTACGTTGTGGACAACTATGGTGCTAATGTTGATAGATGCAGCCTTATCTACAAACCCGAAAGACTAGAATCTACGGCAAATAGGTTATGTAGAAAAAGGGTGTTGTCGTGAAATTGGGTGTAAATACCGATGACAATACATGCTATCATATAAGTGGGTGACTTAGCACACAAAGAAATTATGCTGTCAGATTTTACCCAAATTCTATGATTTTGGTGGTGTCATTTTTGTGGGCAGCACCACTCTCTTTAACAAACGAAGCACACAGTAGAACAAATTTGGTTGATGAAATCTTTTTCTTGGAAGAGAGTGCAAAACATAAAAGTTTGAGTTTTTCCTTTTATTTTCTAATAACGCCAATTTAACACTGTTAAGTTAAAAGGGATGTTGGTGTTATTTGTGAAAATAGAGGGGGTGTAAGTGACATATTAACATACCTCAAGGGAGGTGAGTGTAATTTGCCATAATATTATTAATTAATAGAACTGACATTTTTTTTTGTGTGTGTGTATAAATAGATCTCTGAATGCTTTTGAATAGGATTAAGAAATAACTAGTGAATCAACTTTGGAGTTTGACATCGACTCAAAATAAATTTTCCTTTATTTTACGCATCAATTGGTGTTTTTCGTCGGAGAGTTTTGACTTTGACAATTGGTACTTACTCAAATAGTACAATTTTATATTATGGAATTCTGCTCTTTAACCAACTGTTTTTGCTCATTCCCAACTGAAAAAACAAAAATATCTCTACGCATGTTAACTCACGCTAGTGTAACTGACAACGTAAGTTAACACACGTTGCGTGAGTTAACTCATGCTAGTGTTAACTTCAACGCAAGTTAACTTACGCTGCCATTTATATTAGCGTGAGTTAACTCACGTTTATAGCAGACACCAGAAGCTGCAATAAATGCAGTAACTGAACAGGTTTTTGGAAAGTCATAAATGACCTGTAATAACGACACATTCATAACTAAACCGAATTACGTCAGTTTAACAACATTATCAGATAATACGACATAATCGATCAAAATTACACAAAATCATCGTTTTTCTCACAATCACATAATCACCCATAAACGATCCAAATGGTCCAAATTACACAAATTCGCCGGTAATGACCGGTAATCACTTAATCACACGTTAACGATCCAAATTACACCAATTTGTCCATAAATTTCAAAAATTACATAATCTCACATAAACGGTCAAAATTACTCAAATTCATCGTTAAATTACATTAACACAAATTCATTAAAATTCAACAATACTGACTTAAATTCGGAAAACATTACACTATTACACTTAAATAAATATTACACTTCAACGGATCGGACAAAAAAATACAAAGTGTTATCCTCAACCATTAACCTAAACATGTAATCAACGTCGCTATCATCTTTGAGAAGTTGTGGATAATACACGGTCTTCCGGAAGTCCTCTTCCTTATCCTCCCCCAAGTCCAGGCCTGACACATTTACTATTACATCACATGTTCTTTGATTTGAACCAATATGGATAAAGAAGTCGTCAAGTTTTACCTTCAACTCGTCCAACTTGTCGGTGGGGTTTACAAAGAACCTAGCCCTCTTTTTCACACCTACATAACGAACATCAAGTTTAACTCGATCTTGTGCATCTTCAGACATGTTTCACTTCACAAAATATAATGAAAAACAAATATGAGATAAATGAGATAAAATAAATAGTTGAATAATTAGAGACAAAAAAATGCGAGCAATAATTGGCGTGTCATAACCGGCTACCAAAAAAAATTCACTTCATATATTTATATAATATTAGTTACATATTGACCATAAATATCCAAATTACACAACCGACCTCCAAAAAATACGCTGGGGGTGTAATAACACCAAAAAATTGGACGAACATTAACCGACCAAAAAGTGTCATAACCTATCTAACTAGATTAGTGATAGTGCATAATCTTCGTCTTCATCCATGACTTTGAATTCTTGCTTTGGTTTTTCCGAAGTTGGAGCTTTATAAGTAATAAGATTGTGCTCATTTGTTGGTTTCTTTGGCAGCTTCGGCTCCTTAAACATGAGCTCATTGAAGGCGGCTTGTCTATCCATAAACTCAAAATGTCATTTCTCTGCCTCACCAATCTTGTGATTCATCCACTCCTTACAAGGAGGTGGTAACAGACAATCTTCTTTCAACAAAACATGAAGAAAGTGGTCGAGAATTAAGCAAAGACACATTATGTTAGAATGTGGCTTAAGTGGTGGAGCACTTCGGATTGGGAAATATGTCTCACTTATACCTATTTCGGGCAAAGTCAATAGAACAATGACTCTATTATAGCAAGTAGCAACAATGTGACCCATATTTGGAGTGGTCGACCACTTATCTATCGGCGCAATACCACTTCTACTTGTTGGAGGGTGTAAATCATCCAAGATAAGTTTAAAATGCCTCTCGATATCATATATCGGCAAGTAGTCACTCTAATGATTTTTCAACTCATTAATAAGTGCATGACGAACCAAAACATGACTATCCTCATCCAATCCCATGTGCCTAGCTATGACCTGGAAAACACAATTACCATCCCCTCTAACATTCACAATGTCTTTAATGTAAGGTCTCATGATCGTTGGAATTTGTGAAATGTATGGTATTTTCAAATAAGGAATTGGTTTTGAAGTAGAAGTTGAAGCTTGTGAGCGGGACCAAGTGCCAAGACGTGCACCTTTACTCTTTGGAACATTACTCTTGGCTTGTGAGCATTGACTATTGGGATTTTGAGAATCAATAGTCTCCCACCTAGAGGGGATTCCACCCGTGGACCTTGTTTTTCAGTGTAGACTTCACCCTTTTAGGTGCTCCCTTGGTTACCATTTTTCTCAGAGGTGGCTTCAACGTTGTGTCCTCCGGAAATCCTAGTTCACGCAACTTTTCTTTGATCAAGAGTTTCATCTTGTAAGGGGCCCTCTTGATACGTTCTTGATTGGTGATCCATTCATCCGTAACGGAAAAATGTGCATCAACCTCTTGTCCAATTACACTTAACCTTTGCCAATGAGGGTGTATTTCATCCAAAAGACTAGGGAATTTTTTCTTTCTCTACTCGGCTATAATACAAGCACAAGGCAACCTGAACGTTGTCATTTGCACAAAACCACAATCTTCTTTAGCAAAACCGAATGTCCTATAGCGTTGTAATTCTTAATCGATGAAACCCAAAGCGGCTCTAGAGACATACCCCTCCAACTCAGAGAATAATTTGTTTTGTTTTTTTTGTATTTGTGTGCCATGAAAGTTATGCTTATCCCAAAACTTCCTTGAATCTCACCTAATTGGTTTTTCAACATTTTGTCAATTTCATCCCAACACGATGCCAAATCTCCCACACTACTCAAATATCTTTTCAATTCTGCATGAGCCAATTCAACAATGTTGGTGGTTCTAAACCCTAGATGCAAGTATTTATTCATCCATGCCCTCACAAAATGCTTTTTAAGATTCAAAACTGTGGTTTCAACATATTTAACAAACAATGGAAACGGTCTGCATACCTCCTCTTTGAATGTCAACCATGCAATTGCAAATGAATCCTTTGTAGGAGAGTTAACCACATCTCTCCAAGCCCTCCCTATTTTCTTAACATTGTCACAATGCTTCTCATCCTTCGCTTCTTTCACATGTTTATCAACAACTTTTGCTTTCGAAGGCTTGGCATTGACTCTACAATTCGTGATGCACTTAGCTTTGACATTCTTCTCAATATGAAAATAGCAAAGTACATGGTCTGTTTTAGGGAGAACTTTGGCAACGACATTCATCAATGCGGGGTCTCAATCGGTGACAATCACCTTAGGCATGTTAAGTTTTGAAGTCAAAAGACCAACCAACATCTCAAGTACCCAAGTAAAGTTATTCCCTTGTTCAAAGGAAAGAAAGGCAAACGCAACCGAATAACGACATTCGGTAGGTATTGGTTTTGTAAGTAGAGTCAATGACCAAAACGGTGGGGAAAATGTTAGGCATATCAATTGAATCCGGATGAGCAAAAAATAAGTCTTCAAGCGTGGTTTCCTCATTAGTTGCTCTTGTGAAATAAACATATTGATGCTTCTCCAAATTTGAAATCAAGTATTGCAACTCCGTCTTGTCCTCTCTTTGCCCTTTGTGCCATCTAGTTCGCGCATTGTACACTTGCTTGATGATTGTCACACTTTCTTTGTTTTTTCCTTCAAATCCGTGAGAATATTCCTAGGCGGCGCCAAACTCTTTTTCATGTCGATAACTCTTTGCTTCTCCTCCGCTTTAAGTCGACCCATAAGAAGGTGGCCGGTTAACTTTGGCGCCAACTCATGGTTGTGAATTCCACAAAGCTTTGAAATCTACCAATCTTGTGTATTCTTCTCAAAGAAGAATTTCAACCTAAATGGACATTGACATTTCCTTGAGTCCGTGCCTTCAAGCATCAGTTTCTTCCTCATCTTAGGTGGCTTGTATTCACCACTCTTTTCACATGGCATCGTCATGTATGTCCTTATTGAACTAGATTTATCTATAGAAATAGTAAATCCGGCCCTTGCCGCATGTCGACGAACCCAACCAATTAATTCTTCTCTATCTCTCCATCTTTCATTTGTTGTAAAAAATGACTTGGTGTTTACTTCAATAACACGAACACCGGTAGGTACCGGTTTAGGTTTTTCTTCAAAGTTACCGGTAGGTACCAGTTTTGGTTTTGCTTGGTTGTGAACAATGTGAGCTTGAAACGGAATTTTCACTTTAAACACCACATCTTTAGTTGGTTAATTTGACATCGTCGGATGGTACGCCGGAACCTACGCGTACGTCGGAAGCTTCAATTTCGGCCGCTTTCGGTTCAACGCCATCACCCACCACATTTTCAACCATATCACTCTATGTCTATTGAATAAAAAAATAACAAGGAAAAAAATTAAATAAATAACTTGTGCAGCAAGCAAAGCAAGGAAAAAAAGTGGCGTAAAAATTCAAAAATTGGGCATCACAATAGCGTGACTTAAGTCACGCCAGTGTTAACTTCCTGTGTGAGTTAACTCACGCAGCCCTTACAACTAGCGTGAGTTAACTAACGCTATGCCCTATCACCTAGTTCAAAAAACTGACGAACCAACCAGTAAAACCAGTAAAATCGCATGAGTTTTTAAGGTACATTACCTGTTCTTTGATGCTTGATGAGCGTAGAACTACTACAAAATACCCCCTTTAATAGCATTCTTTTTAACGTTTACTAGCGCTTTTGAAGCGCTAAGAATGCTCCCGCTATTATAGGTCAGAACAATATAATAGCGCTTTAAAACGCTAATAAATAGCACTGTTTCAATAGCGCTTTCAGAAAAGCGCTAGTATAGCCTTATTTTTGTGCTATTAAAGTCGTTTTCTAATAGCCGTTTCTAGCATTTTCTGAAAAGCGCTATTGTAGCCTTTCTACTCAAACAGGCATTTCTTAGCATTTTACTGAAAGCGCTAATAAAAGTTACGATTTATTTATTTATTTTTATTTAAATCTACAACCAAAAACGCTATAATTAAATCTACAATCTAAAACTCTATAATAAGAATCTGAAATATGAATATAGAAAATTGCATTCATGATAATCTCATTACAAATGTCATAATATTAATCAATCCACAATTACCAACAAAAAAAACACCTAAAAGCAGCCACAATTACCAACAACAAAACACCCAAATTTAAGAGGACTCGTGACAAGCTATCCAACGGCTAGTTGATAAATCTACCGGCAACATTTTCTCCTGTGTCGTATAATATGAAACGAAAAATTAAGTAACATCTAATTTACAGCACAACCAACAGTTTAAAATAACTCAAAATTAAAAAATGCAAATGAAAGTTGTTGAAAAAGAAAACGAAACTCACTAATATATTCGACCATAAAGGTTGCTCAATCCTCCTCGACCTCAACTAGCTTGTCTTTAGAATAGGTTTCATATCTGTGAGTTTCAAAGGACTTCAAATATAAAAGTAGCGAAAAATTGAATTAGAATATGAATACCTATATATATATATATATAATTACAAATTAATTGTATATTTAAAATCACATACGTACATTTGTAGGTGTTTAAGAAGCAGCCTTAGCATGAAAAAGCTTGCCAAATTGTAGAATCCATACACTGATCACCAATTTACAATTCAGTATATCATAACTCACAATATAAATTGCTGCATTTCAATTCATACACAGGCAATCACATCTACCTCACAATTCTAATATCCCATTGATCATGTCTTAGAATTTTTATCATGCCCAAACTTCAAATGGTGATAGCATAGAATCAATAGCCCAAATTTAGGACATATTTCAAGTAACAGAAACAAATACAGAGAGCCAACGGTATTCCAAGTGAAAATATAACTGCCTTTAGAATGCTAGTAGTTACAGTGATAAAGTCTTGTAGGAACCCAAAGGCTAAAAGACAAGATTACCAGATCATAATATTAAGAGTAAGAAAATTACCCAAGCCTGCAAAAGACAAGAGCGTGTGCAGGCAGCTACAGCTGCAGACACAATTGTTGTTGCACGAACATTTTCAAGGCCAATGTTTTCAGCAAACCCAGCAAGGAATTGTTGAGAATCCTTGCCATTAATATGAACTAAAGTAGAGTAAGTCGGTGCACTTAATATAAACAAAATAATCATTAAAACAGAAGTATACAACATGATTAACAGCTGCTACCTAGCAGTAAAGAAAGGGACGCAGACGCATGACTATGAAGATCACACCTGCTGCAAGCATCTAAAACAAAATTAACTGATGCTCGATACAAGGAGTCCCAAATATTTGTAGGTTCAATAGACACTTGCTCACTAGAATTTCTGCATAATTGACGTAATTGTTCATGTGCACAGCCAAAAATCATTCACGTCAGAACAATATACAATTCAATATATCACAGTTCACAATATAAAAGTGTTTGCTCATTTTATTTTATTAGACAGAGTGCCACTGATTGCTTGAACATATCATACACTGCCAAAATTCAAGATATGTATTATTGCAAACAACATATTGAACAAGATAGTAGAGATCCAAAAAAAAGTCCCAACAAAGGAAGTTGAAACAGGGTAAAGATAACGGAAAAATTTCGGAATAAAAAAAACGGTAGCCTTGTTTCATATACAAACTTATAACATCCTGTGAAATCGACTCTGTTAAAATGCATCTTATATTTATTTTGTTTAAAATTCAGGCTCCAAAACCTCATTTTCGTCCTTGAAATTGTACGATGTTGTCAAGTTATTCCCTAAAATTAAGAAATTGACAAAAATATGCCTAAAATTGAAAATTGTTAGTCATTTTAGTTAACAGATATGCAAACTAAATTGGCATTCATAAGAAACTTTTTTATTGAGCAATTCATTTTAAGGATTTAACTTTAGGGACTTACGTAAAATATTGTCTGGACTAAATAACAAACAATTTACAATTTCAATCATTTTAAGGATTTAACTTTAGGGACTTACGTAAAATATTGTCTGGACTAAATAACAAACAATTTACAATTTCAATGTTCTTGTTAATTTCCTAATTTTAGGAATCAACTCACGAGAGCCATACATATTAAGGGACCAACTAGGACATTGACTCCTCTAGTTAGTACAAGAGCATACCCAATTCCACTATCAAAGAACTAAACTCATGATGCCATTTCTAAATTCTAATCCCAAACAGTGGTCAAAAATCAAAATGACGATGTCACCATTAGTATATCCTTCTAAACATTGATGAAAATAAGACCACAATCTCTAAACCTATCTGAGATGCTAAGCCTGAGCTTATGTGTGCCCATGATTTGTCTTACTCCCCTCCACCCCTCATCACCCAAGACAACAAGTTGTATTTAACTTCACCAATATTTTATAGCCATAAGCAAATCATAAACAAGATGCCATATAAGAATACATGACAACAAAACAACCAAACAAGCAACTATGACTTACCTACAATAAGATCCACACGAATATTTCTTTACATACAAAATAAGAAAGCAACTAGAGAGAAAAAATTAACAAGTGTTTTTCTTTGACAATCTAAGGCAACTTATTTAATATTATAGCTATGATTTTGACAAAAGATAAACTTTGAAATTTCAATAAAATAACGATGTCATCATGGTTTCGTCAAACTTACCGTGAAATCAAACATAGTGGACAAAACACTAAACTAAATTCCATTAAAACAAATCATATCATGTCAAATTGAATTTCATGACTTCGTGAAATAACCTTATCAACAAATTGAAATTCAGATCTTTTTCTCAAGCAACAAAGCTTTTATCATCCTCCTCTTCTTCTACTGCTATGGTTTCTAATTCTTCTAAGAGACAAAAAGAGAAGGCAAAGCAATCAGAGGAATATTTGAGGAAGGTCATGTACTTGAGTTGCTGGGGTCCCAATTAATTAGTGGAGATCATGGAAATTTATTAACTCTATTCTTTGATCTTTCTTCACGTATCGTGCAATATTGAAAGAGATTAATGTAAATTATGATGAATTGATGAAGATAGCAACCTTGAATTTATCTCAAATTCATTATTCTAACTATGCTTCATATTACCCAAGCTCCTTTTAATCTCAAATCAAGCAAGAGAAGCAAGTAAACCAAATGAACAAAGTAAATAAATTTGAGGTGAAAAAATAAAATTTACTAAAAAAAAATCTTGTTGGTAATAAGATAAGAAGTTTACTAACATTTTAGTCTGTTCAATTTAATAATTTCATTGATATTTTCAAATTATAACTTCAAAAATCTTTTT
>Ga0315914_1006039_pt1 | contig 17346 bp, 13 predicted proteins | sample MpolenodulesMG_FD_203920 | JGI IMG/M metagenome (GOLD analysis project Ga0315914, IMG submission 203920) | Medicago polymorpha root nodule microbial communities from Los Angeles, California, United States - elongated nodules | ecosystem: Host-associated > Plants > Roots > Nodule | place: USA...
TTTTTCGTTGCACACGGCTTTCCCTATGTATACATCTAAACCCGAGTTACTTCTCCAGAAGAGGAGTCTTGAAAATCAACTCTTAACCACATGAACATTTCATAATCTTTTATATATATAAAAGAGCAATGCTAGCAACACTCTCTTTCGAACACCCTTTCTAATACTCACTCTGTTATTGGTTTAAATCATTGTGGGTCTACATTTTGAAAATTGAACCTGCACAAAGTGGTGAGACATACATTGATTTCATCCAGTAAAAGAGTGAGTGTTAGAAAGAGTGTTGAAAAGTGAGTGTTGCTAGCATTCCTCATATATAAAATACAAATTCGATATCTAGAATATTTAAGTATCATAACATAACCAATCATTCATCATTAACCATATCGTTTATGAAAAGAATATCCAAGTACCAAATCCATTTCTATTTAACCTGTGCAAAGTAAACAAATCTCTTGGAAATATCAAAGAAAGAATCTCTTCTTCCGCCGTAAAGAATTCTTCCAATTATTCTTCTGAACCTGGTCTTTTCAAAAAAGCGTGTATAATACTTTTGTGTTTACAAGCCAAAGTTTTAATACAAGAAAGCCGAAGTATATATTTTATTCGATACAAACTTTTTTTTTTAAGGATCCATTCGCAAAAATTGGTCAATAATATCAAAATTGGATGAATCGACCCATACCATCTTACTTATAAGATGCCCTAATACATTACAAAATTTTGCTTTAGCCAATGATCTAATCAGAGGAATAATTGGAACTATTATATCAATTTTTTGCTAAAAATTTCGATTTATTTTTATGTATGTATCTTTTTACTCAAACTGAACATATCTCATATAATCAACAAAGCACATGCAAATTAGGCGTTACCAAGCGTAAATGTAAAATATATCAAGAATCGAAGTTGAAGATTACCTTTTGAATTGAAAAAAAGATTCGACGAAGATGAAGAGAAAGTTGTAGGATTGAGTTTTGGAAGACAAGAAGAGTGGGTTTCGGTTAAGAGAAGAGAAAAGGTGATCGTATTCTAGGTTTGGGAAGGAGGAACACACATATTAGGTTTTAGAAGAGATGAAAGGGTTTTGGTACAATTGGAAATTTATTTTATTTTAAGAGTATTTTAGTCATTTTAAGTCATTTTAAGGTGTAACTAGATTTTATTGGGGTGTAACTATAAATTTTCATAGAATACAAAATGCACCACCCTTAAATCTTTATGGAACATTTCTTCAAATAATTTGAGTTTGATTTTTTAGGTGAAATACTAATTATTTGTTAGACTTTTATAAAAATAAAGAAGTTATTATTGGTTTGACTTACCTCCGAGGGTCAAACTACGGATTATAGAAACCCTTTCTTGAAAATTGAATTGTTAACAAAATAAAACAATAAAAGAGAGGGATTTATCAACTATTGTCGTTCTACGAGATTAATCTATGTAGTTACAAACATGAATAATTTTTAGATCACACACAAACAAATCCCTTTCCTTTTACTTTTAAGGTGCGTTTGATTTGCTATTGGACAAAATAACACAAGACAAAACATCACAACACAAGACAAAACAACCCATGCCAAAATTTTATAGAATTTAATAATTTTGGGTCTTATATGATTTTTTGTCGACAAAATGCTATTTTAGACAAAATACATGGGACAAAAAGTTGTGTTGTGGTTTAGTTAATAACAAAAATTTAAGTTTTGTCATGTCCTTTGTCTCTAACTTGTCCTGCCCCTGAAACAGTTTTACAAATAAAATATTGTACAATTGAAGGTTTTTTTTTAACAAAAACACTATTCAATTGAAGTTGTTCTGTCATGTGCTTCTTTTTTTTAGCGGATCAAACACACTCTTAGTAATATTGGTTAAACTTTTGCTATTTTTTTTCAAGAAATATTTTCGTAGGTTAAATATGCATTTTTTTATAAAATAAAATAGATTAAATAGATATTTAGTTCCTATAATATGATGATTTTTTTTTTTTAAGTTTGGTCTTTACATAAATTATTAGATAATCATTACACTCGTTCTTTAAATTAATAGTTAAATAAACTTTTTTTTTTTGAAGGAACAACATTTTTTTTTAATTTATGATTATAATAATTAAGTCTTATTGATCAAAAGTGTCATATTTAGTTTTTCTGATAATGAACATTGATTATTTATTCCGATAAAATGTAAAAAAAATGTATGATTCTTTTTTTTTTAAACAAAATTGTATGATTCTTAAAAAAAACAAAATGGTGTTTTTTTTATCATATAATGACTTTTTTTTTTAAAACGGTAAATATTATTAAGCTAACCATTTACGAGAAACACATAGTTCGCAACAAAGAGGACAAACACAACAAGCATCATATATAAGCGGAACATCCTTCAAAAACGCAAAGACAAATGCTGCCTATGTTAAACTACACAAAAAAAAATGTCCCCCAGTCCCCAAGCCAACATAATTGTCTGTAAGACATGGAACAACAACAGGTATGAACAACAAAACCGACCAAAATAGAAGCACTGGAAAATCAAGAACAACACACCAAAAGCACACGGGGTCTGCAAAGACACACGAACATGGAACACCAATAGCAGCCAGAGAACAAAATTAATCACCAACCACTATCACCAATAGGTCGAGCAATCCACGCTACCTCGAGAGACAATTCTATTGGGTTCCAACATCATTCGTAATACAAACGCGTTTGAATGTTTAGTCCACACAAGCTCCACCACAACGACAAATACTTCTTTATTTCATAAAAATGATCGTCAATTTATTAATTTATGAGGCGAGTGTATTGATACACTTCGATTTATGAGTGTATTGTAGAAACTTCAAAATTTTAATCATGTTTATATTATTTTAACCAAAAAATTGATGACTTTTTATAAGCAACAAAATAAAAATAAAAAGATTTATATCAAACAGTTTAGTGACCGTAATTCATCTTTTATAAACAAGTGGGGTGTCATAGGTTCGAACTCCGACCTATGTATTTTATATCGAGAAACAATGGTCTCTCGTTGCTAATATTGATAGGGGTGTATTGAGAAACTCAGTTGATAGGGGTGTATTCCCTCGTTCCCATCATTGCTTGCTTGTCCTTCTATTGCTCATTCTTCAAATCTGACCTTGGTCTATCCTTTGTTACATATTCTCTGATTTTTTTCCACCCACTACCTAGTAGGTGTTCTTTTTCTTCTGTCTAATTCTTCTCCTTCGCTGAGATCATCATGGGAAAATCCCATGGCTAAAATATTGTCACAGAGAACCAAGATCTTGATCTCAACCTAAATGTTCCCCGGGATATTGGTCGTCCTTACAAACTGCAGAAATTGAGAATACCTCAGCAAGATGATTATGCTTCTAATGCACTGTATAATGCTCCTAATGGCAACTGCTCAACCACTTACACATTCATTGCGCTTACCAAAGAAGATACAATTAAAGCACAACAATTCCAAAATGCACAAGAAATGATAAAGAATGGTCCAAGAAAGGAGACACACCACCGATAAAAAGGATTTCCAATTTCCTCAGCACAGTAATAAGTATGCCGTTTTATTTTTAATTAAACTATAAAATATTGAATCCAGAGACACTGCGCTTAATTGATTTAAGTTCGTAACGACATATTTTCTGAACAAAGTGTTATAAAAGTGTTTTGGTGATATGAATCAAAGTAAAACGAAATCAATATTTATAAAGTTGTGCTGGGATTGAATTTCAATAACTATTCCTCGTATGTTTTCTCTTAATTGATTGTATACTTTTCATGCTTCAAATATAACTCCACCCTTACCTCAGCGTATGTCTCCTTCTAAGGTTAACAACGCGAGATCCATAGAAACAACCGACTTTCGGCGCATCAGTGGCAAAATAGCTTATTGTTTCTATGGCATAAGCTCATAAAGTTATATATGAATATAGACAAACCCATGATCTCTCAGGAGATATCGCCTATACATAATTTAAGCCATGCCCCTTAGATAGCCAGGCTTACTAGGCTCTTACTAAATCAAAAGATCAATTGCGGAACACTACATCGTCGACAAAGCATTAAGAACATATTGAAACTAAAATTATATTGAATACATAAATCATATAAAACTTACCAAATTAAGAGTACTACATAGATTTCTAGTTATTTACATCCAATCCCAACACAAAAGGGAGTTTAGTTTCCTATGTGATGCATGATTAACATAATAGAGTTGATGAATGTTAAAGAAACGTCGACAATCTTGTCTCCAAGCTTCCTAGCCATCCATTGGCTTTCTCTATTCTCTGCCCTCATTCTCTCTTTATAGTGTTTTAGAATTTACAATGGATTACTCTCTACAAATGAACTACAAATCTATAGAGGTTCTGAAATTTTAAATTTGCTAGGCATAGTCAAACTTGCCCAGCGAATCAAGTTTACTTCAAAGGAGGGAAAAACCAGCTGATATTTTCCTTATACCGCCTTAGCTCGCTTAGTGGACCACATCTAATCTTGTGAACTAATAACCGATAAATATGTCGGTCATTGCCTTGGATTTATCTCCCATTTTATGTGATCTTCAAGTGCATCCAAAGTCTATATAGCATTTATTTAGTTTAACAAGTCTTTTTTGTTTGAAGAATATTTATTTCAATTTTTTATGTTTATTTGAGTTTTAGGAACCTTTTATGTTTTCTAGTGTTGGTTTGAATGACAGTTCGTGTGAAGAGGTTCAAAGATATAGCGCTGAGAATCATGCTAACGGTGTAAAAAGTTGTAGCGCTGGAAATGAGTTTGGAGCTATAGCATTGAAGATCTCTCAGTACGGGTCATACAAGTGTACGATCTTGGGTCCATTATTTGCAAGTCTTAAGGACTAAGTTTACCTCAACTGGCTCCAGGGAATGTAGTACAAGGAAGAAGGAATATGTTGATTCCTAAGACATAAGATTGACAACTCAGAAGAGAAAGTACTAAAGGACAGAGTCTAACAATGTAGGAAGCTACATCTTTGTGATGTATTAGACTTAGTTTATTGGTTATGCACTAAAGTGGGCTTAGAACATCTTGTGCTTGGAGAGGAATATAATAGAATCTCAAATAGTACACCAAAGGTATATTCCTATGCTTAATGGTTAAGGAAAAGACCATCACATGAGAAAAAACCAAAAGGGCATTATAGGATATGAAAGGACTTGTACTATAAAAGAACAACAAGCCTTCATTTGGAAGTGTGTGCTAGTGGTGTTCTGTGTTGTGCTAAATATAATATAGATTGAAGACAATAGCCGCCAATCAACCCTAGCCACCAACTTAGAGATTCAAATCATTCTTCTTCATCTCATATCTTCATCCATTTCATATAGAAAGCATAGTAGTTAAGTCTTAGAGTTCTTGAGACATTAAAGTAAATTGTTGAGCAAGTGTTGCAAAGACTCACCTTCATCCTCAAAGGACTGTAACTTCTCTTACGTAAACTCTAATCTAATCTATATACAATTATGTTTTTATCTATTATCTTTTCAATTTCTATCTTTGTGTTTATGTTCATTATGAGCTAAACTACTTTTGTTGTTAAGGAATGATTAGGTAATAATTATATTTGCAAGTTCAATTTGTTACAACCTTTAAAGCTTTTTTCAAACAAGCCGTTTTAATGCCAAATATTTAGAAGTAAAGTTTGATCACTTTTATTTTTATTGCCAAGTTCCCTGATACTTTATTGAGATGGGAATGGAAAAAATGTTTGTTTGATATGAGTTACGTCCCTAAGTACCGTTTAAGGTGACGGGAACAAGAGAGACTGTTTGAATGCCAATTAGATCTTGGAGAAGCGTGAAAAGCGTTGAGATCTAACTAGGACTCTTGTCATAGGCCAAAGCTCACCCTCTTTCATTGTTGGATAGCTACTGATGAACAACCTAGCAATGTTGCATGTTAAATATTGTGATTATACCCCGGTGAAGGTGTGTCTTCCCATGCTTAACATGATGGCTGTGTCGAAAGACACCAAAGGCCACCAGAAAGCTATATCTTAAAGATGTAGCTTTCTAAATCCTAAAATTACATCAAGTTTCTTGATGGGAATACATAATAAGTCTATATAGTAAGTCTTACCAGAAACGGTAATAGGAAAATTCTAGAATACAAATTCTGCTACAATTCCACCATATGTGGCGGTAGACACCGTCACGGGGGGAATTAATGGTGATAGAGGCAGCTGAAGTGTCTTAACAAACTTAGATTATATGAAAGAATTTGTTATACCACAATCAAATAAAACTCTAACTAAATTCTGACCAAGATGGAACATACCAGCTATCAGATCAATATTTGCTTGTGCTTTCATTCCATCTAGATAATACACTCTGCATTTGCTTGTGGTAGTGGATTTAGCTCCAGTTTTACCTTTCTTGTTTGGGAAATCAGTTATAAAGTGTTCCGACTGCTTACATGAATAACATATTCTTGACCCCTTCATGCTTTCTCCCATATGAGATCTTCCAGAGTCCTTGTAAGTTGGATAAATTACGGGTGACTGAGGCTGCTTCCCCTTTTGTGGATAACCCTTAGGTTTCAACTGTTGATGATATTTATCCTTCTTCTTTTTAATGACCAATCCTTTTTCTCTGTTGATCTTTGCAATACTAGCTTCGGCTACCAAACTATTACGAACCATATCATATAAACAAGTAAAGTCTTGTTGGCCCACAATCTTGTCAATTTCACTTCTCAAAGCATACTTGTATTGGTTAATCTTCCAATCCTCATCACCCTCATACTGATTGTGAGAGGAGTAATGAGACAACTCCTCAAACTTTCATGTAAATTCAGTAACAGACATACTTCCTTGCTTAAATTCCAGGAATTTTTGTTATTTCCTAATCTTGAATGACTTTGTAAGGTACTTCTCCATCATTTATTTCTTGAAATTAGTCCAATTGATGGTTATATCATTGGCCACCATTCAACATTGAACATCTTCCCACCTATCTTTTGATAAGGCTCTAAATTGATTAGTTGCATACATAACATTTTCTTATTTTGAGCATTCAGCCATTCAGAAAATTTTCTCCATCTGCTTGATTCACCTTTTTGCTTCATGTGGATGACCTTACCCATTGAATTACGGGGATGATTCCTGTTATACTCTCTGAATTCATAATTTCCCACTACTTGAGGTGGTGGAGGATTTGGCTAAAAGGTTTGGCCATGCTACATAAACCCAATGCTTCTGAGATTGAGTCTATTGGTGAATTTGCTGCTGAATAGTTTGCATCATCTGGTGGTGCGGCAAGGCCTGCTGAGCTTGTTGGGCTTGGTATTGTTGTTGCATCAATTGCTGTTGATGCAACATTTGCACTCAAATGTTAGCATTAGGCCTTCCATGTCCCCTTCGGTTTCCAGACATTTTGTCCTAACTGTCATATATAAAGTCAAGTTGATCAAATTTAACTAGATATAACATGTAGGATAAACACTTATGATCCAAACGGACATACTACATTGATTGCATTTTAATGCCCCAAGAAACAACCTAAACAAACCAGACTCTGATACCAATTGTAACGCTCATACTAAATTTGTCTAGAATATTTAGATGAACGCTAAAATTAGTACTAAATGCATTAAATTACAACAATGGAATTTATCTGAATAAGGTACAACAGATACAAGTCTCGGACATTTGGAAAAAAGTACTACTAGTGAGTACATACATAAGTCATGTATGAAAACAAAAGTACTACTGACGAGTACAATAATACACAACAACTGACAAATATGATAATAGTGTGAGACATTGTAAACAAAAGCTATTCAACTTCCTTCTGCTTACCCTTGTCATGAACAACTTGCGTGCCTGAAAAGACTAAAAAGGATTGGGGTGAGAAGTAATGTCTCAGTAAACTCCACCTATCTTATGGTGATAGTGATAAGGGGAAAACTAAGATCTTAGTCTGTATACTATCATGGTTTGTATCATAATATCATGTTCATTACTGAATAAAGTTAGCGTGTGACATACAATATTATCTAGATTAATTTTATTGAATGAATGGTGAAGTAGTCCTGAAACATCCCTAATAACTATCCGACTAAAATTCCTATTAATCAGGCTAGAGTCAAACCTCACTTATCATCGTGTGGGTCATCCTTTCAGAAAGTATCCTACCCACCTAACGTGGAACCAATAGGGACACAACTTATTAGCATATAAGTAATCTATGAACTAATTTATCATGTCATTCTATAATCCCATATCATACAAGTAAGTATCCTACCCTTATTCTTAACATACTCATGTAGTTCTTATTATATCTCTCTAGTTAATGCATTGTTTTATGCTTGTACCTGTACCAGAATCATATGCCAAGTGGTTATGACTAAATCAAAAAAGGTTTTTTGAAGAAAATTGCACATGGTAACCAGTTACATAGGGAGGTGTAATTGGTTACCGAACGCCTCTCACTAAGTGTAACCGGTTGCACATTGTGTGTAACCGGTTACCAGCTTAAAAATCCAGTTTGTCATAAGGCATTGGCAATTTGTAACCGATTTCTAAGGTTCAAAAACACATTCCAATACCTACACAATCATAAAATATACATTAACAAAGTGGGGGAATAGTCTAAACATGCATGACTTAATCTCAATCAATAGTTATCTCACATCACATGCAATTCTACCCCAATGGTGGGTTCTAACTATATGAACTCACCTATTGAATTCTGGATACTTTCAAAGCTTCCAATTCCAACTTAAGCACCCAAGCTTCAGCTTGCTCACTAGAATTCCACCAATCCTCAATCTTCAAGCTCAATACATACTCCTAGCAACCCAATTAAGTTTAGTCAACATCAGAATCATATATGCACACAGTTGGATTTTCTAAAGCTTGAAGTTCCCAAGTTGAGTAGAAAGGATGGTGATTTCGGTGAAGAGGAAGAGTAATAGAGAAAGGAAATGTTTTCAGCCAAGTGAAATGAGAGGAAAGAAGAAATTGGCATATATATATAGATATGTGTGTGTGAGAGAGACAAAATTTCCCTTATGTTCTTTCCTTAAAAAAACTATGCATTAAAAACAAATACTACTAAATCCTTTTGATTTATCATGTGGCTTATTACATAATTGATAGTTTAATCACTATACACAGTTGACATTGTCCTTTAGATTTTTCTTATTAATTTCATAAGTCTAGGTTTGGTCTGATATTGTTATTGGTTTTATGGATTATATTGTGTATTAGCAGCTGATTGGTTTATAACATTTCTAGTGTGAATTTCTCATTCAAAATTGAATTTTGTATTTTTCATTTCTTATCTCGTTATCATTCGTAGGTAATAATACATTGTTTTTCTTGAAGGGGAAAGCTATTCAAACCACCCACCACCAACTTATCATTGCATTCATTATATCAGGCAACACAAAAACTTTTGAGATTATTAAAAAATAAATTATCATTTAATCCAACATTGGACGAGCGAAAGGAGGTGACTCATTCTTTCACTTCATTTTTATTATTTATTTCTTATGTACATCCTTCCTATAAAAATGCTTCACAAAGATGAACTAGTATTAGATTTCGTTGATTTTCTCAACCCTATAGTAATTTAATTAAACCATTTGCAATTTCATAAAATAAAAATCCTAGTAGCGCGGCGATGGTAATATATTAGGTATCAAATAATTTCTTCATTTATATCTCAAATCAGTGTTTTAAATCGCCGATTGCATGTTTTTCTATTGGTTTATGAACTTGATCTTGTTGGTGATTTATCGAGCGTGAAAGCAAAAAAATATTCCTAGAGGAAGAAAATTAACCTTTGGAATCTGAGATCTCGTTGTATCACACAACTACAACATTTGCAATTTCATAATACCAAAACCCTATGAGCTTGGCGACGATAAAAAATTAGGTAAATCATTTCTTCATCTATATTTCAAGTATGTTTTAAATTGCCAATTTCAGTTTTTTTTATTAGTTTATGAAATTGAATTTGTTGTTGAGTTCTATAGTGTTAAAGCAAAGAAATATTCCAAAAGGAGAAAACCAGTCATTCGGGTCTGACATCTCGATGCATCACGCAATTAGACCATTTTCACTTTTGTTAACACCACAAGTCTAGGAGTATGATAACAGTAAGAAATTAGGTATGAGACACTTTATTCATATATATTTCAAGTCAGTGTTTTAAATTTCTAATTACACCTTTTTCTATTGGTTTATGCAACTGAGTTTAAGGGTATAATTGAGATAATGAAAAATCAAGTATATATACACTTATCTAGTTTGTTACCCTTTTTAAATTATAAATGAAAAAACTAACATTTGTTTTTGTTACACTATTATTTTAATATTTAAATTTATTTTTCTTATATATTTGTTACATGTGTTATTTATATTGAAAATTGAGGGCATTTTTGGAAAGAAAAATTCAGCCCAAAAGTGCTGAAAGAGGTTGTTTTCGAAAAGACGGACACTCACGTGTCCGTCTTTCTGCTCTTTTTATTGCGCTAATGTTTGAAAATTATGAACGGTGTTTTTTTAATGAAATTTTGATTTTGATTAAAAGAAAAAAAATTATAAATTTTTGTTGCTTTCAAGTTATAAAAAATCAAACCAACCATGATTATCTATTTCAACGACACCGGCAATAATACAATATAACAAAAAAATATAATCTAAATTCTTTTTTTAATGACACCAACAACAATTTTATTATAGAAAAAGCTGTTTAAGGGTATAATTCGAATAATGAAAAAGTAAGTATAAATATACTCATCTTGTTTGTTACACTTTTTAAATGATAAAGGCAAGAAAACAAAAAAACAAAATATTCATATCGTGTTTGTTACATTTGTTTTAATATTCAAATTTATTCTTATCTATTTGTTACATATGTTATTTGTATCGAAAATTAAGGGTATTTTTCGAAAGAAAAATCCAACCTAAAAGTGCTAAAAGGGGTAGTTTTCTTCGTATATAGTATAAATATTAGATATTAGATTAGCAGGACAACATCATAATGAATGATACAATGTTTTTTCATACAAATGGTTAATTACATTTAGTCAAACAAATTTTTTTGACCTACTCAGAAACTTCATTTTATTTTATTTTATTATTAACAACAATATTCTTCCTATAAAAAAGCAATATTCTTATTTAGATTTAGTATGCCACCTATATGGTCAAATGGCTAATTAATATGAAAAAAATAACTATTAATATTTTTAATTTCTAAAGGAAAAAAAAAAATCTTCTTCATCATGTTCCTTGTTATATATAACAAGAAGTAGATCATATATGTTTCAACACTAATATATCAATTCTCTATTTCTCAAGTATGATGGTTTCAATCTCAAAAATTGCTTTCTCAATTCGAATGTTACTAATTATTTTTGTTGCTTTACAGTTCACAAATGGTCAAATTCTTCCTCCGATTGTTCCTCCATTAGGCGGGGTCATTCCTCCGATTTTTCCTCCATTCATTCCTCCGGTTGTTCCTCCAATAGGTTGGGTCATTCCTCCGATTGTTCTTCCAGTAGGCGAGGTCATTCCTCCGATTGTTCCTCTAGTAGGCGGGGTTATTCCTCCGATTGTTCCTCCAGTCATTCCTCCGATTGTTCCTCCAGTAGGTGGGGTCATTCCTCCGACTGTTCCTCCAATAGGCGGGAACATTCCTCCAAAAGTTCCTATGTAACACATGCAACATCTACTCGAAAAGAAGAAGAAAAAAAAAATTTAGTGATGAGAATAATACTATTAACTTGTACCTCAATTTATGTTGATTGAATAATAATAATAATAATAATAATAATAATAATAATAATAATAATAATAATAATAATAATAATAATAATAATAATAATAATAATAATAATAATAATAATAATAATAATAATAAGGATGTAGCGCCTTATTATAACTTTTGTTATAGTAAATCATCATTTTTTTTTAGTAAATCATCATATACTGATCGCAAGAATTATTAATTCGGTATTCCTTTCTTCCTCATATTTTTCTTATCATTTATTTTGATATAAAAAGTTCCTTTCTTAGTGCAATTTTATTTGTTTTATACAAAATGTGTTTCCTTTAAAACAGGGCCGACCTAATAGATTAAGAGGTCTAAAGAAAATTTTTATTGACGCCTTTTAAAATATATATTTTTAACCAAATATTTATAAAAGAACATTAAAAATAATTCATTTTGTATTGACCAAGGTGTTGACCAAGATTTGAATCCATGACGAAGAGTAGTTGAGGCTTTTTCCATAACCAATTAAGCTATGTAATGTCAATAAATTATCTAATATATTATAAATTTATGACCATATTATTTTTGAACGCCCATTATTTTACACAAAATTTTAAGGTTAAAGTCCTTGCTTGAATTGCTGGACATTTGGGTCGACCTGACTTAAAAAGTAAATACTTTATTTATTATTTTATAACATCAACATGTTCCCTTTTTTTAAGTGCACTAGTTTCTTTGGCAACATTTATTTTTATGAGTGGGAAATAGTTATAATATGAAAAGTTTTACTTTATATATACATATTTCAATTTGAATAAAAACCTAACTTACAAAAATTATATCTATCTATCTATCTTCTATACTATCTATCTATCTTGCTAGCTATCTATCTTCTATACTATCTTGAATTCTAAACTTCAGTCAACCTTAGGTTTAGGGAGGTGATATTACATAATATTGATGTATATTTGTCTGATCAAGAAGTAAAGAATTAGTAACTAGGGAAAGATGCCGAAAGCGAGCAAACCCTGAAAGTAAGTCCTTAGGGAGGTGACATACCTTTTTTTTTGGCTTAAATATGTGTATAGTCCTTGCAAATAGGGCTCGTTTGAATTTTCGTCTCTGAACTTACTAATCCTCCCAAAATTTCCCTGCAATTTCTAATAACTTGAGATTTGGTCCTAAACACATTTGATTACTAATGTGGCATGTGATTAGATGCGTGACAGTGACGTGGCGTAAGCTGACCGGGTTAGAACAGCGATGACTCAGCAAAAACCACCCAAAATGACCCTTTTGCCCTTATTGAGACCAGACAGGTGCAAAATCACTGTAATACCCTTGTCTTCTTCCTTCTAACGTCCAAAAACAAGAAATTATCATAAGATTTGTTAATTCCTAAAACAAGTTCACAATTACATATCCAAATATACATAATGCTCTTGTTACTCCAAAAACAAAATTCATAACTCTAAAATTTGAAAGTGTATATGCTACGCCAGACTCAACAATTACTTAGAATATTTGCCTTAGTAATGGCTTCTTCCAAAACGAAAGTCCAGAAACTTAATAATCATATCAATCAAGTATGAATGGTTTCGCATCATCTCTTCATCAACAAGAGATTCCAAACATGAAACAATTGAAGCTTATATTAAAAGTTTCGTTGTCTGCTCTTGGTTGTAGATTCGAATTTAAGCTGGTGATGTTCCCCATTTTCGCACCATTACTAGAAATTTAGTCAAGTTTAAGCTTGCATTCATTTGTGGAAATCCTTAATATATCACTAAATATGGATTCATCTTCGCCAAGGACGCATCATACTTGAGATATGTTGTTTTCCGACTTTCCTACAGCGGCGAGGTGGAATATGATGGAACTGTTCATTCATGTCGTCGAGGAAGGCGATGGAAATGGAGGATGTGGATGCGAAGGAGCTGAGACGCAGGACGCTGGATCTGTGAGTTTTGAAGAAGGAGAAGCGATTAATGATGTGATTCGGCAAATGTATTCATCGGATCTGATGTTTGGTTGTGGGATTCATGTTCTTTCCTTAATTATGTCATGGACGAACTGTTAGTGAAGAGAGATCTGATGAAGATAGATCTGGGTTGGAGAGGGAAGAAGAAGAAGAAGAAGGGGTAGAATGGTCATTTCGCCTGTCTAAATTCAATAAGGGCAAAATTGTCATTTTGGGTGAAATTCACTGAGTCATCCATGTTCTGTCCCAGTCAGATTATGCCACGTCAATGCCACGTCACTAATCATATGCCACATAAGTAATCAAATGGGATTATGACCAAAACTCATGATTAATAATTGCAGGGAAGTTTTGGGACGATTAGTAAGTTCAGAGACGAAAATTCAAACGAGCCCTATTTGCAAGGACTAACCACATATTTAAGCCTTTTTTCTAAGTGAAAAGATGCAAAATGCATCTGATCAATTCATATATATAAAAAAAAGAACAAAATAGAAAAGGGAGACTATACCATTACATTTTCAAAAGGTGATGAATCTAAAACAAGGCATTCCCAACCTATTCCCAATGTACTCCCCCCTAAGGTAGGAACATTAGAAAACCAAGCCAATTCTAAATAGAGTAAAGAAAGACCAAAGTTTGTCATACCATCAGCACAAACATTTCCCTCCCTGTAAATATGGGAAACAAAAAAATTCATCTTATTTACAATAGCCATGCAATTCCACTATCTGTTCTTTTGGCACCATGGAACTATACCAAAAGAGCTAAAAGCTTGGATAGCTAACTGGGAGTCACATTCTAACCATATATTAAAGTAATTTTTTGATGCTGCAAGCTCTATAGCAGACATCACAACAGATAGTTCATCAAAAATTGCATTTCCATCCCCTAAGAATTGTGCAAAACAACCTAAGCACATGCCATCTTCATTTCGAAAAATACCACCGCAGCAGCTCTGACTGGATTTTTGATTAAAGCCCCATCTGTGTTAATTTTAATCCATGACCTAGATGGAGGATACCGAATTACTTCCTTGATTAAAGAAGCTCTAAAAGGCTTTATATATGCCTTATAAGCTTTCAAGATAGAAAATTCATGCATAGAAATATAAGAGGTCTTTCTAGTGTTGCTACCAGACATAGATGTATAAGCAATAATCATGTTTAAAGAGAAGCTCCAATGAACTCTTATGTTTTGAAACCTGGCTTGATTTCTACAATACCAAAGAACGTTGATGGTATTGAAAATGCAATCTTTGATCACCACTTTGGACTGTGGTGACCAGTTTTTGTTGATGATTGGCCACATGTCATCAGGGGAGGAAATAATAGCAGTGGAATTAAGGATAGAAGAAAACCAAGACCAGATTCTCATTGCTAAAGAACATTCAAAAAACAGATGTAAAGTTGATTCAGATTTTACATTGCAATTTGAGCACATTGAAGCAATAGAGCAACCTTTAGTCATGAGAGTATCATTAGTGGGGACTTTATTGTGCATTAATCTCCATACTAGAAAGGACTTGGAGGGAGGGATGTCAGGTCCCCACAAAGATTTTGCCCAATGTATATTCTGACTTGTACCAGCTTTGAAGACATAAGCTTCCTTGAAAGATAGGTTACCAGAGTTTGAATTTTTCCAAAGTAGTTGATGCTCTCTATTATCATTTGGCAAAGTTATCTACATAGCAATCTGCCTAATGTTTGGGAAAATTTCCATCAAAGAGGTAGGGAATCTCCACTTGAAATTATAAATAAAATCACTGACTATTGCAGATAAATTGGAATGGAGATATTCAGGGAGATTTCAAAAAGAGACCATAGAATCATCAAACCAAGGATGTAGCCAGAAATTTATATTTTCACCTGAACCAATGAGCCACCTACAATTCTCATCTATGACTTTGTTCTCATTTTTGACACTGCTACAAATTGATGAATATATATGATAACTTATGGCTTTTCTTCCTATATAAACCTTTCTTTTGAGAAGACATGCCCAAGATTCCTTTGAAGTCTTAAGGTCCAAACACAACTTCATATTTGCAGCATCATTTAAAGTAATGAGAGATCTTAAACCAAGACCCCCTTGAGATAAGGGCCTACAAGAATTACTCCAAGATACTGTCACTAATTTTCTCATGGCAGTATTTCCACTCCAAATAAAATTCCTACACCAAGATTCAATCTCCTTGAGAAGAGCAGTTGGCCAAGAATATACAGATAGAGATTGGATTAACATCCCTTGGATCACTGACTGTACCAAAAGCACTCTTCTAGCAATGGACAACAAAGAGGCTTTCCAAGCACCGAATCTAGCTTTAATATTGTATGTAATTGCTTGTAAATGAATTCTTTTAGGTTTCCCCTTGAAAATGGGAACACCTAAATATGTAAATGGCAAAGAACCTTTGTTGAAACCAATTAAAGCAGTGATGTTCTCAATTCTAGCAGTGGAGATGAAACCATAATAAACAGTTGATTTCGAGGGGTTTATGATCTGACCAGAAGCAAGAGCATAAGATTCAAACAGCTGCATAAGAGAGTGAATAGAAGACAGTTTACCTTTAAAAAAAATCATAATGTCGTCAGCATACAAAGCATGAGAAGGAACCTGGACAGATCTAGTGCCTTTAATTAACTCTAACTTTCCTTGCTCTACAAGATAGGTGGTATTTCTGCTTAACACATCCTCAACAATGCAAAAAAGCAGAGAAGAAAGAGGATTTCCTTGTCTAACCCCCCACTGGCAATTGAAATAACCATTTAGCTTGCCATTGACAGATATTGATGGAGTAGCTGAGTGAAGAATTGTGTTGATCCAAGAACAAAATTTGGTATTAAAACCAAATCTATTGAGGACTTTGAGCAAGAAACTCCATTCCAAAGTTTCAAATGCTTTTGCTATATCGACTTTAAAGGCTAGGTTTCCTGCAAAAGATTTGTTATGAAGTTGATTGATGGCTTCAGATGTAATATAGATACAATCTTTTATATTCCTGCCTTGTATGAAACCTCTTTGCTCCGGAGAAATGATATTCTTCATGATAGGAGCCAATCTTGTCAGCTAAAATTTTGGATATAATCTTGAATTTGAAGTTAGCTAGTGCTATAGGTTTATATTGTCCAATTGTGAGTGCATCAAGAACTTTTGGAATTAACACAATATATTAAAGTTGCGGAGAAGCCAGTCCTTTGTAAAGAATTCCAAAACTGCTTTAATCATATCAACTTTCACTATGTCCCAGTAATTTTGGTAAAAGGTACCTCCAAATCCATCAGGCCCAGGCGCTCCATTTTTATTCATTGCCATCACTGCTTTGTAGATTTCAGCTGGGGAAGGGAGCATTGTAAGCACATTATTGATTTCATTAGTGATAAGATTAGGGATGATTCCTTCAGTCAAGTTGTCCACCTGCAAATCATGCACAACACCGTTAGTAGAAAAAAGATTATGAAAATGATTAGTTATATGCGTAGTGATTTTCTCTGGCTCATAAAGCATGTTATCGCCATCTTTGATGGTGGTTATAAGTTTGGATGTATGTTTGATTTTTGATAGTCTGTGAAAATACTTTGTATTCCTGTCACCCTCGGAGTGCCAAGTTACA
>Ga0315914_1006044_pt1 | contig 17336 bp, 11 predicted proteins | sample MpolenodulesMG_FD_203920 | JGI IMG/M metagenome (GOLD analysis project Ga0315914, IMG submission 203920) | Medicago polymorpha root nodule microbial communities from Los Angeles, California, United States - elongated nodules | ecosystem: Host-associated > Plants > Roots > Nodule | place: USA...
GCTAATGGTTTGGGATACTTCAGAGGTGGAGGTGTGGTCGACTGTTAGTTTTTGTCACACCTTAGTGATACATGGGCAGTTTCTTAAATCTAATGAGGAATTTTATCTGTTTAATATGTATGCTCCTTGTGATGCTAGAGATAGAAAGTTACTTTGGGATTCTCTTTCCGTCTGCTTACAACAGTTACAGGGTAAGAAGGTGTGTGTCTGTGGAGATTTTAATGCCATTCGAAGCTCAGAGGACAGACGTTCAGTGTCGGTTGGCCAGACTGCTTTGGATTTCTCTCACTTTAATTCCTTCATTGACAGCAATCTTCTGTTGGATCTTCCCTTGGGAGGGCGAAACTTTACTTGGTTTAAGGGGGACAAGAAGTCGATGAGTTGCCTCGATCGGTTTTTGTTATCGCAAGATTGGTGTCTGTTGTGGCCTAATTGTTTGCAGATAGCTCAGATGAGAGGTTTGTCAGATCATTGTTCTGTGGTTTTGTCTGTTGATGATGAAAATTGGGGTCCTAGGCCGACTCGCTTGTTGAAGTGTTGGACTGATGTTCCTGGGTACAAGCAGTTTGTGAGTGATAAATGGTAGTCTTTTCAAGTTACTGGATGGGGCGGCTATGTCCTTAAAGAAAAATTCAGATTAATAAAACTTGCCATTAAGGAGTGGCATGCTTCTCATACTCAAAATTTACCGGGGAAGATTTTAGCTTTGAAGGATCGTCTGGCATCTTTAGATGAAAAAGGGGAATCTATGGTATTGTCTGAAGAGGAATGCGCACAAATGCATGGTGTTTTGTCGGATATTCATTCCTTGTCCAGACTTAATACTAGTATTGGTTGGCAGCAGTCCCGGGTTCAGTGGTTGCGTGATGGTGATGCTAACTCAAAATACTTTCATTTAGTCATGGCTAACAGGCGGCGACGTAATTCACTGTGCTCTATTTTGGTGTATGGGGTCTTGGTGGAAGGTGTTCACCCCATTCGTGAAGCTATTTTTCGGCATTTTCAGAATCACTATCAATCTGATGTTGTGGAGCGCCCAATATTGCTAATTTGCAGTTTCAAACTTTGTCTGTTGAGGAGGGTGTTGGTCTTATTAAACCTTTTTCGCTAGATGAAATTAAGGAAGTTGTGTGGGATCGTGATAGTTACAAGAGTCCGGGTCCTGATGGAATTAATTTTGTCTTCATTAAGGAATTTTGGCCAGAGTTGAAGGATGAGATTCTGCGTTTTGTCTCTGAGTTCCACTGCAATGGTAAATTATCCAAAGGTATTAATACTACTTTCATTGCATTGATTCCGAAGGTTGATAGCCTTAGCGACTTAATGATTTTCGACCCATCTGTCTGGTGGGGAGTTTGTATAAAACTCTTGCGAAATTATTTGCTAATAGACTGCGTGGGGTGATTGGTTCTGTTATTTCGGAGTCTCAGTCAGCTTTTGTTAAAAATAGACAAATTCTTGACGGTATTCTTATAGCTAATGAGGTTGTGGATGAAGCTCGGAAATTAAAGAAAGATTTGTTGTTGTTTAAGGTGGATTTTGAAAAGGCATATGACTCTGTTGATTGGGGTTACCTGGATTTTGTGTTTGGCCGTATGTCTTTTCCGGTTATCTAGAGAAAGTGGATTCGTGAGTGTGTTGGTACAGCTACAGCTTCAATGCTTGTTAATGGTAGTCCGACATATGAGTTTCCGTTAAAAAGGGGTTTAAGGCAAGGCGACCCTTTGTCACCGTTCCTTTTTTTGTTGGCTGCAGAGGGTCTTAATATTCTGATGAATTCTTTGGTTCAGACTCAGTTGTTCACTGGTTATAGTATTGGGGCGATTAATCTGGTTGTGGTGTCCCATTTCCAATTTGTGGATGACACCCTGTTATTAGGGACTAAAAGTTGGGCAAATGTTCGTGCCCTAAGAGTTGCTCTTGTTATATTTGAAGTTATGTCAGGTTTGAAGGTTAACTTTCATAAAAGCATTTTGGTTGGGTCAATATTGCTCCCTCGTGGTTGAATGAGGCGGCATCTGCTTTAAGTTGCAAAGTGGGCAAGGTGCCTTTCATGTACTTGGGTATGTCTATCGGAGGTAATCCTCGGCGATTGAGTTTCTGAGATCCTATTGTGAATCAGATTAAACTTAAGTTGTCTGATTGCAATAGTTGTTTTTGGAGGCCGCCTGGTTCTTTTAAAGTTTGTCCTGACCTCTCTGCCTGTCTATGCGCTTTCCTTCTTCAAATCTCCACCAGGTATAATCTCTTCCATTGGAAAATATCTTGGATAAGGTGGCATAATGTGTGCCTCAATAAGGAGCTTGGAGGTTTGGGGGTGAGGCAGTTGAAGGAGTTTAATCAGGCTTTGTTAGGAAAGTGGTGTTGGAGGATGCTTGTTGATAGGAGTGGATTGTGGTATCGTGTTTTAATCGCCTGTTATGGTGAAGTAGGTGGGAGGTTGGGGGCCGGAGTTGTTCTTCTTGGTGGAGGGAGGTGGCGAGGATTAGGGATGGTGGCGGTGTTGTTGGTGGAGACTAGTTTGGGGAGTGTGTGTCGAAGAAGTTGAGTGATGGTCCCAATACTTTCTTTTGGTTTGATAAGTGGTTAGGGTCGGCTACTTAGTGTGTCAGGTATCCTCGATTGTTTGCTCTTTCCGAGAACAAATTCATTACAGTGGCAGATTTGTTCTCTCGTGGCTTTGAGCAGGGAGGGGAGGCGTGGCAGTGGAGGCGGAGACTGTGGGCGTGGGAGGAAGAGGAGTTAGAGGAGTGTAGGACTTTATTGCTTGATGTTCTTTGCATGCTAATGTTTCAGACAAGTGGGTTTGGTTATCGGACTCTTCTGAATGGCACTCAGTTCGCGGATCCTATCAGTTGCTAACTACAAAGGATAATCCTCTTGCGGATCCTGCAACATCTTTGATTTGGCATAATCAGGTGCCATTGAAGGTTTCTATCTTTGCCTGGAGGTTGCTTCGTGACAAATTGCCAACTAAGTCCAACTTGGTCCATCGACGCGTTATTTCTTCATAAGTTTCTTTGTGTGTCTCAAATTGCGGATTAGTGGAAACATCGCACCACTTGTTTTTATCTTGTAATATCTTTTCTTCGTTATGGCCCCTAGTGTGCCATTGGTTGGGCATTATAGGCGTCGACACTAATATTATAGCCGACCACTTTCTTCAATTCGTGCATCTAACAGGTGGTGGCAAAGCAAAGCGGTCATTCCTTCAGCTTATTTGGCTTTTGTGCGTGTGGATTTTATGGAATGAGCGCAATAATAGGATTTTCAATAATGTGGTTACTCCTATTCCCAGGTTGCTAGATAAAGTAAAATATTTGTTCTTAGCCTGGATGGAATCCAAAAAGGTTGCCTTTAGGTTTGGCACGGATAGGTGGTGTTCAAGTCTGCTTCAATGCTCGTGCATCACTTAATGGTTTGTTTGATGGTTGTGTAACTAATACTTTGTTTCTTTGGTAATTCTTTTGGCACATCTTATTCTAGAGGAGTTGCCTTTTGTGGTTAATATATATTCCATTTTTCCTTGTTAAAAAAAAACACTCAAACTAAAATAAATAAATAAATAAATAGAAAAGCTACAAGTAGTAAAGTGAGATAGATACCATAAATATTTAAGATGTCAGACTCGTGTGGTCCTTTAAATTCGAAACAAAATTTTTTAATAAAAATTCAAATTAACAATACAATTTTCCCCTAAATATTAAAAAAAATACAATTTTTCCCTAAAAAAAATAGAATTTTGTTACGCCTTAAAAAAAATAGAATTTTGTTAGGATAAAATTTATCCCCATTATTCGGTTTGTTACGATAGTGTATATCACTCTTCTGGGACTATAATCTTATTATATTAAGGGTATTGTTACGGATTAAAATAAAAATAAAATATTTAGAGATTATATTTTAGAGATTTTATAAAAAATCGTAATCTATTTTGCGTTTGTTTACCACGATAAAAATTACTAAAATTACTTTTTTTTAACAAATAATTTAGTTTGTTTGCAAACAACTATATAAAAGGGATTTTTTGTTACAAAATTAGTTCAATCTTTTAACCCTTATTTTATCTCTCCTTTGAAAAAAATCTATTTTTTGAGAAGCTGTTGTTCTTAACAGCTTCTCAATTGAAGCTCTTTTTAAACTTTTTTATGATTCTGATTTTTTTAAAAAGCCGTAACAAACGGATACAATATTCTTAAAAGTGATTATTTTATTAAAAAAAAGTGATTTTTTCTTTAAAAAAAGCTATAACAAACGGACTCTAAATTTAACAATACAATTTTATTTAAGAAGTTTATCCACCTTCCTTACAAAAAAAAAAAAGAAGTTTATCCCATTTGTTTGATTTTTTACGATAGTTTAGTGTATATAAACACCAGAACTTTGTGACAAATCACAACACAATTTCTCTTTGGTTAATTTGTTGTAACAATGGGAAGTTGTTGCTCCAAGCCTAAAGGAAACACAAGCACAAGCAATGAAGACTTTGCTTCAAGACTAAAACGGCTTCACGAGCTGCATAACGTTCAAGGTGCCTCAAAAATAAAAGAGACCAAGAATAAGGGTACCCAAGTCTCTAAAGCTGAAAATCAAGGAGGGGGTGAGGGTCATCATGGTGATCATCATGGCGGAGGAGGGCATGGAGGCGGTGAAGGAGGTGGTGGAGAGTCCTAAGATTATAGTTACTAGTTTGTCCATATACAACCTTTATTAGAACAACTCTTTATTTAATTTCTCAAAAGCATCAAAGAATTCACCCTTAATATATTCATGTTTGGTGTTCATCTTTGAATATATTCATGTTTGAGTGTCTTCTCATGACGGAGGACATTTGTTATAATTTTTTGATACTATCATTATTATTATTGGTAACTATATTCTGTTTTTATTTTTGTTAAGGAATTATATTCTGGTTTTTGTTGCTGAACTTTCATTCTTACTTTATCTCAAGTCAAGTTACTCATGTTGATGGCAACTATTTTCAATTTTTTTTTTGGATTAAACAAATTTAGTTTTAATTAGTCGCAAAAATGTTTTTTAACTATTTACCCTTGATCAAGTATTGAATTATTATTCTGCGTTTTGCTATCGTTTTAGCAACTGCATATTGATCACTCCACTTGCCTGATTAACGGTATCCATTTAAGTTAGGGTGAAACGTGCTTAATATTTGACAGGCCGCAAGTGTACGACTATGTCGGATTTAGTATAGCTTTTTGTTGTTTCTATGTTTATATAAGGCAAAATTCAAAATAGTTGGGGGTTTCGCGCATAAAATAAATATTGATTTTAATTAAATATATGACTATTAGAGACCAAAACGATTATTTCTGTTGACCTTCGTCAATCACGTAAGTAGTAGAATTTTTAAGTGCAAAACAGAATTTTCAAATCAAATGCTTTCTATTCTCGCTAAAGTTAAAAAAGGCATGCAACATGAGATCCGTCGGAGCAATGCTCCTTTCATTTTGGACTCAATTTAGACTACTCACTCACAATTAAATTATACTCCAAATTTACTTCTGCTGAATCCATATTAAAGAGAAAACAAATAAATAACGAAAGGATCGAACATGTGAAAAGTTGGGAACTTTAAATAAAGAAGAAATAAGCCAGTGCAGCCATTGACAAGATTCACTAAGTTATATGTAAAGGCACGGCATTGAAAACTAACAAGAATTGGAATTGATTAAATAATTGTAAAAGGTTCTCAAGGTTCTATATTATGCGGTAGCTAGCTTGAATTCAAAATGGAATAATAAAGCCAAACTGAAATTGAATTTCTCTGGAAAATAAGGGTTCTGAAGCTAAATGTAAATTACGGCAGCTAGGGTTCTTTTTTACAATGAGTGTTTCAACGTATTTGTATTTTTATATAGTCTAATTCTTTAGCAGAAAAATCTTCCATCGTGCGCAGGAAAATTGCCAAAGAATACTAGGTTTGTTACGTCAGTCATGATTTCTTTCTTTTCATTTTTTTTCTTTTTCTGGCTTGATTACACTTTTGGCCCCCTAAATTTCTTAAAGTTGTGATTTAAGCCCCCTAAAAAAATCAACTCTTTCTACGCCCCCTAAGTTTACTTTCTATTGCAATTTTGACCCGTCAACGGACACGTGGGCGCCACGGGTGTATATATTTTTATTTTATAATTATTTTTTTGTCTTTTTTAATTTAAAATAAAATAAAATAAAATTGTAATTAAAATTTTTTTTTTTTTAAATTACAAAAATAAAAAAGTTTTATTATAAAAAAATTGTTTTTTTTAAATAAAAAAGTTTTTTTTTAATTACAAAAATAAAAAAATTTATGTTTAAATTATTTTTTGTTTTTCTAATTACAAAACATAAATATTTTGTTTTTTTATTACAAATAAAAAAAATTAATTACAATTTTTTTATAACAAAAATATAAAAAAAATTATTTTTATTTTTTTAATTACAAAATAAATAAAAATAAAAAAATGCGTCCACGTCAGCGTTGACTGGGTCAAAATTCGGCTAGGGGCCAAAATTGCAACAGAAAGTAAACTTAAGGGTCCTGAAAAAAGATGTTTTTTTTAGGGGGCCAAAATCATAACTTTGAAAAACATAGGGGGTCAAAAGTGTAATTAAGCCTTTTTTTTTTCTTTTTACATCCTATGTTCCTGAAACACATCAAAATATAGCAGATTCGATGCAAAACATGACAAATGACCTTAAAACAAGTGAAAATTAAATTACATGACAAATGACCCTAAAACAAGTGAAATTAAATTACTTAGACAGTGTGTTTTTGCGTGTTATCAATATTGCTCGGCATAGTACATTTTATACGTAACGGAATGTCATGGATATTGTTTACCACTTCATCTTTTATTTTGTTATTTAAATAGCACATCCAATGATGAACTCTACAAATCGTTATTTGGTGGGTTCCATTGTATCATATCATCTTAAAACAACTCAAGTAATTTTTTACTCCAATTGTGATATATCATTTTCAAATAACTCACTAATTTTTTAGAGCAGTGGTGAACTCTACGTTCTTTTTTCACAATGTTTTAGGTGGGACTGGTGGATGTTGTAGCACTTTCTATATTTGATACCTCACAATTTCTCCTTGTGGTGCATTGTCTTTTACCACACAACTTATTTCATTTCTTCTTTCATCAAAGAAGTATTCCACTAGTCGATCTAGGTCAAATAAATGTTCCTCAGTTTCATCATGAGTAATTGGTCCAACTTCCTTCATAGTCAATGCGTTGCAGTTCTCTTTTGGGTTATTAGTTTAATTGGCACTAAATGTGGTTGTCTAAAAATTTGCAAGTTGTTTGGAGATTTGTCCATCTTGTACCTTTAAGCTCTTGATTGAGGCATTGTTATTCTTTTGATAGTTCATGGACGTTTGGATGAACCGGTTGATGGTGTCGTCCAATTTATATGTTATATCCACTTAAGGGTTTCACTTATTCATTTGAGTTTGTATTTGATAGTTGTTATTGCCCCTCTGAAAGTTGTCACCGTATTGATTCTGATTCTAATACAGATATTGGTTCTCTTTGTATTGATTGTTGATGTAATTGACTTCTTCTTCATGAGGACATTATTCGGCTTGATGGGGTCTTATGCATTTATGGCATTTCAAAACTTGCTTAGATTGCTCCTTTTGAATATTTTTGAATTGTTGTGGAATCTTTGCCATCTTCATATGTCTTTGATTGTTTCAAGGTTTGACTGATCGAGTAAACCTCCTTAGATTGTTGTTGTTCATCTCAGGGGTTTGTATTTCCTCGTTGTTGCTGGAAATATTGATTGTTGTTGATTACTGAAGGGCTCGTTTATTCCTTCTCCTTGTTTGGCTCCTATTATTCCTTTCGGTCCTTCCAATTATGGGATAAAAAAGCAGTTAACTCGAAGGTGTTTTGCCTCGCATACAAAGACAATCAAGCAACCATACCAATAATTAGTAGCCAAGTGCGTTATATAATGAAAAACAGAAATAAAACGAAACTAATAATTTTTACAAGTTCTATTTTGTTTGCTGACCGAACTAGCTTCGTCTAGCGCATTGAGCAGAGAAAAAAATATTGTACAACTTAGAAAAATTGTAAACCAGCAATATCAAAACTAATTTGAAGTAGTCATAGGAAACAACGCCATTTAAAAACACGGTCTTACCTATCCTCATACAACACAACAGTAAGTATTATGTTGATTTTATAAAAATAAAAAATTGTATCAAACCACAAAGACCGCATATAGTTTTTCATATTTCTAAAATTCATAGAAATTCAAAATTAAGTTTGTAAAGGTAGTTTTGGTAGCAGGATCGCAAGTAAAATATGACAAGTTTAGACAAAGTTGTGTTGGGATTACATTTGGATAGTTTGTTATCTATTGGTTGTTGTTAATCGATTGTATACTTTTTATGCATCAGATATAACTCAGCCTATCCCTCAGCATACGCCTCCATTAATATAATATGACGATGTGAGATCCGTTGAACCAACTGACTTCCAATATAGACCTAATCGCTATATCTAAAGTATTAGTACCTATACAGGTTGTAAACTAGATCCTTTAGATAATAAGTTGATTCTTCGCTCATACTAAATCAAAATTTCATTTGTAGAATGCTCCTCCACATAAGCATTAAGAACAAATTTAAACTAAACATTATATTAAATGCAAAAATCATATACAACCAGCCAGATTACAAGTTCTACATAGAGCCCTAACTATCTACATCTAATCCTAACAAACAAAAAAAGAGAGTTCATTTACCCATAGAGAGCATAACTAACAAAGAAAGATTGATAAATGTTGGAGAAACATCAACAAGCTTGAATCCAATCTTCCTAGCCCTCCTATAGTGTTGCTCACGCCTTTATCTCTTTATTCCTTTCTCTAAAAGTGGTATAATACAAGTGATACCTAAATTTTTTGATTACACATCCTGTTTACAGTGTTTCTGAAATGTAAGTTTTTTAGGCGAAGTGATGCTCACCTATCGAATTGAGCTTTCTCCTTTGAAAGGAAAATTTAGTTCTCCTTTGATATTTTCTGAAACCGCCTTAGTTTGTCTAACGAACTGTTGCTTGCCTAGCAGATGGACTTGACATTTCTCTCTGGCATGATCATCCCAATCAAATTAGAGGCACTCTCAATATTAAAGTGGAACCTTGTTAAAATAATTATTGGTATTTTAAACCATTATAAATTTTAAAAACACATTATTTTGCTTTCATTTTTTTTTTTTGGGTTTGTGGATGTGTGTGGGTTGGGTTGTCCCTAACATGTCCATTTACTCTTTCTTTTTTTATCAAATAATAAGTGTTTAATTTGGGAATATCTACCATTATAACAAAAGAAAATTTTACCCCACCCCAACACTTATACTCCTAAGACTCCAACAACTCTATAATCTAGATACCTGATGTAAGATTTTTACATGTCATATTCATATTTACATGTGAGTATATTAGGATCGTTTACACAGGGACTAGCGTATACCATAAACATTTCAACGATATCTATCACATTAAGTGTTTGGTTTAAAAGTTTGTTTGTTTGAAACTATTTTAACTATTTGACATAAAAATAAATAGAGACGAGAGAGGGCCATTTCGCTTGGGGTTAGAGTTAATCAACCAAGCGTAACAACTGCAATCTCACGATCAAATAAAGGATTCTAGTTTTTTAAACGATATTATCACAATCACTCAACAACATTATTCAAGTCTAAATAATGTCATGATTTCAATCGTTATTTATGTCTAAATAACTTCATGAGTTCAATCGGATCGTTTATTCGACGATTTTCCAATCTATTAAACGATCTAATAACATTAAGTTCTTGATTGCAAAGTGATTATCAAAACTTAAACCCTATGTCTAGAATAAAAACTTTGATAAATTATTATTCTAACCCTAGATTCAAAAGTATTTTTCAATAACATTTCAAATCTTAAATAAAACATTAAAAACAAGAATAATAACAATATTGAATAGAAAAGCTAGAAACTTATATTAAATGATCAAAGATTACATAATAGCTTGTTTGAATACCTCAAAACCCACAAGGGTAGATGTAGCTACATATGTTTTTGAAAGCATTGCAAAAGATGGAAGAAAGATGAGGATTCCATGCTATGATTCATGATGTCTCAACAAATCTTGAGAAGAATCTACTCCTAACACCCTTGCTTTGTGTTTCTCTCTCTAGAAATGCCCTACTCTCTCTCTAAAACCAGAAAAAATGAATCAAACAGTAAAAGATGCCTTTGAAAAGAGAAAGAAAGCTATTTATATGGCTGCTTCTGGACTAACTCGCTTATAGCGAGTTGCACGAAAATTTGCTCTGCTTCAATGGATGAGCTCCACGTGTCCCTTATCCTCTTGAACTTTTTGAACTCGCTTGTGACACGCTTATAGCGAACTGGCTTTGGACAAAACACGATTTAAGCGTGAAACTCGCTTAAAGCGAGTTGGCTTGATAACTAGGTCTGGCTTGAAACAGCCTTAAGCATGTTGGCTCTGGACAAAACACGCTTTAAGCGTGAAACTCGCTTATGGCGAGTTGGCTTTTGCTCTTTGGCTGATTTTTGGTCCTTGCTTGTATTTTCCTACACATAAAGGGTAGAGTAAGGCATATAAAGCATAAATGGAATAAATGCATACAATTGGAGCTTTTCCATAGATAACTTGTAGAACAAGTCACTAAAATGCCTAAACTAACATATGAAATATAACACTTTTGAGCACTTATCACTACCATGTCTTCAAAGTGAGATGGATGAAGGGCAGAAAAATGGGTTTGCGATATAAATAAGTTGTCAGGGTTAGCAGCAGTTAACGACCGCTGAATTAGATTAGAATTCATACCCCATATACAACACATGAGTTGTACTTTTATAGTCCAATTCTTGTCCATTATTGTGCCATTTTGTAATTTCCATGCAAATTGTTCTTGTCGTTATCCATTGGGAATCGACATATTCCTTATCCTTACGTTGTACTGACAATTGTTAAAGACTCAATAAACTTCAGCTCTAAGTATGTATTGGTAATCCGCGAAGCTGCAACTTTCGTTCCAGTTTTGCTACTTTGTGCTCTTTTATAACAAAACACATACCTTGTCCATTCAATCAAACACTAGCAAGCATAAATCGTTCCTAATGAAAAAATAGCAAGAAAACTAAATAAATTCATAAAATCCTAAATAGCCACTAAATAGGAGGATTATGACATACAATCACTCAACAGATACATAAACAATGGGGAAAAATCAAAGGTAATAACAACATTTTTGTGGCTATCAACTAGTCCATGAAAGAACTTCGTATTTGCATCCCCTTCTTCCAACCATAATGCTCTCGTCCCTTTCCATTGAAGACAAAAATTCATAAGAGAAAGAGAATAAAATTTGCACACGAACTCTTTCATGTAAACTTGATCCTCTAAAGATAACATTCTCCTCTCCTTTAATGACCAACGCTTGTAAAGAAAATTTGGACTCTATTTGTTCTTTGATATTTTGACTATACTTTTTGTGTCAATCATGAAGACAACACTTCAACCTTTTAAATTTTTCCTTCAAAATATAACCACTTTAACTTGTAACTCGACAATCATACAGGCTTTCTTTCACAAAAGTCTTGGTAATCAACAAGATCACTAGCATCCTAAAAGGACGAGATCCCCAATTAAGTTGCATGTCACACAACACAATTGGAACATGATCCGAATGACCTTTATTTAGAGTTCATAAGGAACAATTATCTCACACATAGCACAACATGTAAGAAAGCTTAAATATATCAAGTCTACCTAAGACTTGACCATTCAGCCTTGACCATATAAACCATATCCAATTTAATGGTAAATCGATGAAGGCTTTTTTTTTTTTGGTAGATAGACGAAATGACAAAGTCATTATAAACTCACACACATAAGTGGAGGTACTGGGGTTCGAACCTAACAATTTCGGCATTTTACCAATTGAGTTAAGACTTCTGGATAAATCGATGAAGGCTTTAATATCAATAAATTCATTAAAATATTGCATATTCTTCTTCCTTGAGTAATCAAAATTCCCTTTCTGTTCTGATTGAAATCTAATGGCATTGACGTCACCACAAACCCACCACGTTGGCCACTAACCAATAACCTTATGATATAGTTGCTTCCATATATAAAGCTAGAGAAATGTTAGCGACACACATTCTAACACACACTTTTCAATACATTCTCTTTGATTGGTTAAAATTCACATGAGTCTCACCAAAGCATGTGAGTCCCATATGAATTTAGTGGGTCTCATGTAAATTTTAACCAATCAAAGAGAGTGTGTTAAAAAATATGTGTTAGAAAGTGTATTGCTAGCGTTCCACATAAACCTATGTTTCCTTCCAAATCACAAGGTGCAACACATTGACAAGTGTAATTGAGCCACATCCCCGAAAAATAAATCATGGATAAAAAAAAAACTCCTACGAACATATTTGGATCCCACACAATCAATCAAGATAGCACCAATTCCCCCAGCAAACTACTTAAAAGAGAATCGAACCTCTTTCAATATCACATCGTTTCATGGACGAAATGCTCAACATCATTATTATATTACATTACTGTTTATCTTAGAAAAACATCTATTTAAAAAATGTAAAATTATTTTTAAAATTAAAGGAAAGAAAAAAAAAAACTCTATCTTAAGGACATGTCTACCTCACAAGCATAGATTATTAGAAATAAGAAAAGAAACCATATGCTCTACCTAAAAAAAAATGATAAACTTCTAAAATATTAAGTGGACTTATGTCAAAAAAAAATAATTAAGTGGACCACTAACTGGAGAGACCCCAATAACACTCCAAACGGTGCCGTCTAGATTTAATTATGTGTTCAAGCTTTTTAGTGAAATTTTTCTAATAAAGATGACTTTTTGAGTAATTTTGAAGGAAACTCAAAAGTTGAAAGAAAGATTCCGTGTGTGGAATGTATATAACTGTATAATTTGCTTCTAATCAAATATTTCGTGTCAAACGGGAAATCGTGTTTTCACTCGGTAGTGATGAGTAGAAAATGTGATTGATTAACAATGAAATGAATATATTATTTTTTACCAGTTGCACCAAGATAATTACAGTCGGGTAATTTCGGGATTTATGGCACCATTTGATTTTTAATCAACTAGACTTTCGACCCGGGTCATATCGACTATTATAATGATCAATAAGTTATATTTGACATATGTCATGTGTTTGTCTATCGAAAAACATAAATGTGATTATTAGATGATTGTTTTCATCATGTGCAAATTTGCACATATTAAGAAGTTTAAAATAATAAAAAAAAAAATTTAAACAAAATAATAAGTTTGTATTGAAACGTACATTTTATATTAAATATATAATTTTTTAATAAAAAATATATTTTTCAATTTGTTTTTACTTTTAATTGTTTTAACATGTGCAATGTTGCACGTGTTAGACAAATTCTTATTAGATATACAATATAACGATAAATGTGTCTTAATATGTCCTTCAACGACGTATGAATCGTACCAAATTTGTAACGTATTTGAAGACATCACTATTATTTCTCAAGTAATGATTGACTAATGTAATTTTGATGAGATTATTGCAAACTTTCTTCGAAAATAGAACTGATCCAAAGGGGTTAAATTTACAACTAACTTCAAGTAATCATACATATGATTAGTGTTTCAAGTAACCATATATACGATTAGTGTAGTAATTAATAAAACTTGTAATATTGAAAAATAGCACATTAAAAAGGATTTCGAAAATAGTATTTAAGAATAGCAAAAAAGATTAGCAAAACCGGGACTTAGTAGGATACACAACATCCATATGAGAAACAATGTAATAAAGAAAGAAAGAAGCAACTAGATAAGGCTGATACAACAAAGATTAAACAACATACAACATTGGTATTAAATTCAGTGTGATATGTTCTATATATATTTTATAGTGTCGATATACTTATCGTTGTTAAGATTGATGTTGATGCTCAATGGTGCTATCAATATCAATTAAAAGCAATCATACATAAAACTCAAACAAATTGTGTCTGGCTTACAATCTTAATAGGAATGATTTATTTATAACATTTTTTTCTCTTACAAATGCTACATAACATGAACAAAGGATAGCAAATATAACAAACATTGACTATACAAAATCAGGTATGTTATCAAACATATCTCTTTTGGATAGTACTATAAGTGATAGGTAGGTCATTTAAGCCTCAAGAGATGAATATAAGGTGGATCTGTTAGTTCATATTCCCATAAAACCATATTTATAAACGCACAAATCGTAAGAAAGACATCAAAAAGCAATTGCAAAATTTCAACTCATATGAAAATGAAAATGCAGAAAAAGATAGAATCTTTTGAGGAAAAAACCCTCTTTGGAAGTGAATGGGAAATTTTGTGACATTTATGGCAGATTAGTTGTCCATCATGGCTACCTCTTATGTAAATGGTGATATCTTTGTTGTTATGGCAAAACAAATCTCAGTGTGTGTATAGTACTTGAAATAAGCCAATTGTCCATTAAGCTCTTTCCTTTCGTGTTCCTCATAGGCATTCATCACTAATAATGATATTTAACGTGCATCCTCATGGGTTGGATTTAGGGTTACGGTTAGCTTGACGAGACAAGCTTTAGTAAGTAAGATTCTCCTAGACAAATTAGTGTTACCTTTTTGTATTTTATTTCCTTCAATTATTTTTTGTATTTTTTCCTCTAAGAAAAACTTTTCATATTATTTTTCGTCAAAATAGAATTTATTCATATTTTTTGGCTCAAAATCGTATTCCTAAAAAAAATCCTACAGTTGGCTTTGCTTTTTGTCTCTGAAGCGTTTTCATATCATTCTAGCATAGCATTTTTTATTGGGCTGTGAAGCCTATTTATCCATGCAAATTGCTCCCAAGCATCGTAAACTGACCATTTTGCCATCAATATAGTTAACTATTGTTCGTTGGTATCCAATTGTTAATCTTTCGTTCATCAGCGGCAATTAAATGTAATTACATTTTGGTCATATATGAGAACAAATTAAAACAACATATTCCGCATATTGAAAAACACATAAAAACAAACCGAACTCCTTCGAAACTCCAACAAATCAACCTCAAAATTATGAACACTTTTTCGGTAGATATATGCACCAAGTTTCAATGTAGTTTAGGGTTCGGGTTGATGTTATATTGTCTGATTTGAAGGATCAATTGGACCAAATTAACCGTCGACTCAATCCCAGAGACACAAGGAGGGTGGACAGTGTTGAATATCGACGTTCATCGACCAACTTAGAAGTAAGTGTCTAGTTCACTAACATGAAGCTCAAGAACGACAATGACGTAAGAACCATGTTCTTGATATTTGGTCAAGACAGTTCTAAAAGACCGATCAAGTTGAACACTTTTTTGGTCAGATCTTTCCAAGATATTAATGGAAGTTTGATTCGGTTCAGAATCTACGAAGAAATCAAGGCTTGCATGGACATACCATATGATCTTGTATGTGTTTTATTATATCGTTTTACAGTATTGAATTATGTTGTTTAAATTATGTTTAATATATGCTCATGTTGTAGAATTTAATTTAATTAATGGTTTTTTTTTCTTTCAATTTTCAGTTGTTTCATGTGCAATGTATGTGTCCATGTTGTGCATTCCTTTCTAAAATGTGTTTTCTCTGGAACTGATAGTTAACTAAAGTAGCGACTCTTAACTACCATTTATGGAGCGACGGTTAACTATCGTACACTAACAATAGTTAACTGTCGATGGAGATATTTTTGTTATGGTTCCTAAGGGTAAACATGTTTAATTCCTCCGTCATGAAATTTTTAAGTTTTTAAAAGAGAGAATTTGTATTTTATTTTTTTGGTCAAGTAGCCTAGTGGTTAGAATTCACCTTTTTCAAAGTGAATAAGTGGGGTGTCCGGGGTTCGAACCCCGACCCCTGCATATAACAATGCATGTCCCTACCAACTGAGAATTTGTATTTTATTTAGGGTTAGATATGTTTTTTTTATCCCTATAAATATATCAACTTTTCATTTTAGTCTTTATAAAAATTTTGTTAGACTTTTAGTCCCCAAAATTTTTTTCATCGTCATTTTTAATTCTTATTTTTAGTCAACTCTTGTCTAGTCTTCATATTTTTTAATGAAATTTTATGACAATCACTAAAAAAAAGTTAGAATTTTTTAGCATGAATTAAATATGATTTTTTTTTTTATATTTTTTGTGTTTTAAAATTTATATTTGATTCAAGTGTTGTCGAATTCTAATTTTTTGGGATTGATTGTAATAATATTCTACACATTAATTTTATTTTCTTTTACAATGCAATTTAAGATTCTTGACGACAAAACCCATCTGTGTTGGCCTGATGGTATTGACTTGGGACCTGGAAGTGTGCTCCTCCTTGAGATTTCAGGTTCGATTCGCTCCGATGACAATTTAATTGGGCTAATTTAGTTTCTTCAAAAAAAAATCTTGACGAAAAAAATATCGTGTGGCATTTTTTTTTTTTGCAAATAAATCTCTTACTCATAAAGCTTAACTGGTCTAACAACATTTAACCTAATTTTAACCTAATCATTTTTTGCGGCAACGAATGTTGGCCATTGGATAGATCAAAACTTAATCTCGGTCCTTGATCTCAAACCTAAGACTTCCCTCCTTAAACTCTTTTACAATCTCTAATGACTTATTTACCCCTAAATTAATCTTTTAATTACCTTGAAATATTGAATTTGAATTTCCCAATATAATTCCTCTTTTAATGACTATCAATGTGTAATTAAGTCAACTACTATTTGAAATAAACGAATTTTTTTTCACACTGAATAAATGATTAAAAAATCAAATTTTTATTCTTGCCTATCTAATATTGTCTTTCTAATATTTGAAATAATCGATTCTTTTTTCCGAATGAATAGATGTTTAAAAAATGGAAATTTTATTCTTGCCTATCTAATATTGCCTTTTTTATACACTAAATCGAACATTTTTTTTTCACAACCATTACCTAACTATTATTTCTTTTTGTTATATTCCATTGAAATAGACCTGAAATATAAACAAGGTTTATTCACTCTTGCTTTTTCTCTCATCCTTTTTTTTAAGATCCCATCACATTCACAGAAGCATGGCCAACAATGATATACAAGCTCTGCTGTCTTATCGTGCTTTAACAGGTTTAGGGTTTGCTAAATTTCTTATCATGTTGTAATACAAAATTAAAATTCGTTATCGTAATACTGACATTTTTGTTGGTGTTTTGTTGTCAGCCCCGTTGAACACAAAT
>Ga0315914_1006049_pt1 | contig 17320 bp, 9 predicted proteins | sample MpolenodulesMG_FD_203920 | JGI IMG/M metagenome (GOLD analysis project Ga0315914, IMG submission 203920) | Medicago polymorpha root nodule microbial communities from Los Angeles, California, United States - elongated nodules | ecosystem: Host-associated > Plants > Roots > Nodule | place: USA...
GAGGTTACGGTGGTGGAGGGAGTGGAAGTGGTGGAAGCGGAGGAGGAGGCCATGGTGGTGGAGGAAGTGGTGGTTCAGGCAGTGGAGGAAGTGCGGGAGGTGGTGGTAGTGGTGGAAGCGGAGGAGATTATGGTGGTGGAGGAGGAGGCAGTGGTGGAAGTGGAGGAAGCGGAGGAGGTAGTTCTGGCGGCGGGAGTGGATCAGGTGGTGGTGAAGGGAGTGGTAGCGGAGGAGGAGGTTATGGTGGTGGAGGAAGTGGAGGTGGGGCAGGTGGTGGAAGCGGAGGTGGTGGTGGTGAAGGCAGTGGTAGCGGGGGAGGTTCTAGTGGAGGCGGAAGTGGAGGAGGAAGTTCTGGTGGTGGAGGAAGCGGTAGTGGAAGTGGAGGAGGTGGTGGTGAAGGAGGTTCTGGTGGTGGTGGAAGCGGAGGAGGAGGATACGGTGGTGGAGGAAGTGGTGGAAGCGGAGGAGGAGGATCAAGTGGAGGTGGTGGAGGCGACGGAGGCGGTGGAGGTTATTAAAACAATGTTATATGAGACCTTTGTATTTTGTGGCAGATATAGAAAGAGTATATCTACTCTCTTCAAGTTTATTTTATCCTTAAATATTTGTCATGAGTATTATATGGTCTCTGCTAATGTGTAGCACATAAATTATGAATGAAAAGATCGAAGATATTCAAAATAATCATATTAGTATATTTCCATGACTCATTACATATTTTAATTAGAGATATGATATTGAAGTACCTAAATTTAATTCAAACAATGTTCAAAGACTAACTAAGAAGCGTTTGAATAATACATCACTTTTATCTTTTTATTTCCAAACAGAATCAAAATGTACAATTTTGCAAAATTGAAGTATCATTAATTGACTCCAAAGTTTCTGATTTGTTGTATGGATATCTGCAGTCTATTTCTGCATGTAAGTTTGGTTTTCAATATTATTTTTTTCAGACATTCAATAAATAATTGAATGTAAAATGCACACGGTATATAGATTAAAGCAGGTTGAAGCAAATGCACACAAAATCAAAGTAAGTATATTGATACGAGAAAACTTTATATACATTTTTCATTGCAAAAATGATGTCATGCTTTCATTTTGTTTCATATTTCAAGGATTTGTACATAAAAATGTTGGAAAAAAACATTTTTCCTATTTTCTACACAAATATTTGAAAATAGAAAAACAAAAAAATAAAAAACAATTAATCTTTTCTCAAAACAATTAACCTTTCAAGGATCATATAAATCCTAAATTTTTTAAAAAGAAACAAAGAATTGACACAAATTCAGTTTAGAAAAATAATTAAATAACCTTTGTTATTTTGCAAAGTGGTATTTTAAAAAGGAGTTTGGAAATTTGATTACATACACGAAAAGGTGGATGTTGGATTCTGTTGAAACTTTGTTACATACAAAATCAATAACATGATATAGTTTTATAGTTTCATAAAATATCCTTTCATTTTGCAACGTTAACAACTCATTTAGTTTCATCAAAATAAATTCCTAGCACTCCTTACAAGAATTTGAGTTGTTCTTCAAAACTTATGCTAGTTCAGGGATAATTTTCCTCCTTGAATATGCTCAGAAAAACAGAAATTCTGAGAAGCATTAGCTGAGGAACATCAAAATAACTAGTTGGAACAACGTGGGAATTGTTATTATTAAGAATTTCACATAAGAGATAAGGTGTGAGAGCATAAGTAGTTGATAGCTCTCACTTTCCAAGCTGATTTTATAAGTGATTGATATTAAAGTTTATCAAAGATCAATTAGATCATGCATCTAACGAGCGTCGAGTTCACATATAGTAATCTATACAATTCAGGTTTCCCTTTTGTGAACTTAGTTCACCTAAACATACATAATTTAGTTCTCTTAGGGGAATCCAGTTTATGAGCATTGCTATATATCACGATTGCAATTTCACGAAAGCCCTGTCACCGCTAGGTTTCCCCTTTGGCACGATACAGGATCGGTTTGCAGATTTCATGAGTGGGTCTCTCTCTAAAAAGCTGTTATATTTTCTTTCTGACGTAACCGTTTGCAGTCTCCACTTCAAACATTTTCTTCGTACAAAACAACAGCAGGTCAAGCATAAAATCCAATATTCATTTCACAACCCATTCTACAAAATTTCATTCTATAAATTTAAATTGAAAATGATAAGAAAATCTGTCAAAATTGAAGAACTGATTTATATGTTGTAGGCTTTGGAATTTGATCTTTGAAGTAATGCAATTTAGGAGGAAGGAAAATAGATCTCATCCTTGAACCGAGTCAAACTCGTAGACTCAGCAAGTTTCGACTCGACACAAACGTGCAACCGGTGCAACTAATGAAACATAGTTTTTGGATTGAAGACTTTGCAATGAGATAGATAAGGAAGTCGATCTTCCTTCCTACGGGTAGTACAATGGATGGTTCGGATGGATATGGATTAGGAAGGAAATGGGTGGATCAACAAAGTCCATTAATTCATACAATCCATTAAATTTCTTTAAAATAATCCAATCCAATCCATTAAAAATAATTTTTTTTGGTGGATGGAATGAATAAATTTTGCTATGGATGGATTGGATCAATATGTATTTGGTGGATCAAATTGCCACCCTGTTCTTTTCCTTCCTTTCATGCATTTTTTAGAATCAAGAGAGTGGCAAAAGATAGTTGTTTTCAGCGTTTTTCCCTTTGTACCCGATTTGTGTTTACTCACAAAATAATACTTCACGAGATTAAGCATTTTCCTTCAAATTACATTTCACTTGTATGTGAAGTTGCAAACATCTCCGAAAATTCACAAACACATATGCGAGATCCCAAATTCAAGAAATAAGAGGCAAAAGAGAAGCCTATTATTCGTGTAAAAATCCTAAATTAAAAAAAAAAACAAAGAATTGACACAAATTCAGTTTAAAAAAAAAAAATTGGATAACCCTTTGTTATTTTCCAAAGTGGTATTTTGAAAAGGAGTTTGAAAATTTGATTACATACACGAAAAGGTGGATGTTGGATTCTATTGAAACTTTGTTACATACAAAATCAATAACATGATGTAGTTTCATAGTTTCATCATTTATGTATTATGTTACTTATATTGTGCAACTTCATTTAACTAACCAATGCCACCTCATTTAGAAAAAAAATATGAAAGGAAAGTTCTTATTTCAAAATTGAAGAGGAGTGCTAGGAATTAACTGAAAACAGAAGAGTAACTCTCAGTTACAATGAAATGCTTTTGACATAATTGAAAATAACAATGGATGAAATAAGGGAAATGATAACAAAAGGAGGTACGTAGAAAAGTTTTAGAAATCATAGTTATGTATTTATTTATTTATTTTGTAAGTGTTTGATGCGTGTCTTTTAATTCAGTTTAGGAATGTTTAGTTTCAAATGTGTAGTTGTTTTGATTAATGAATGGTGATGTAGTAGTGACAAAATATGCAGAATTTAAGAAAACTTGTTAGCTAATTCATCATTTTAGCTCTTTTTTTATTACTACATTGTTGAACTTCATCTTTGCTTGTTATGGATCTAGATTTGAATTCATTTCCTATTTTTTATTTTCTAGGTTGCTTTGACTTCTAATCAAGTTTTATTGTGATGTTATGCTATGTTTATATTCAAAATTTTACCATCAGCTGAATAAAGCGACGATTAATTAAAAACAAGTATCATTTGCCTAGGATAGATGACTAAGTGTAATCATATTTATATGTGTTTTCTTGTGATGTGATGTCACAATGTGATTTAATTGTGTTTGTTAGTGTTGAGATCATATGCATTTCAAGTATTAGACCCTAATTAATATGGGGAATTTGTGTACTTTTCTTTGGCAGGTGATTCTTGGACATAATCATCTTTTCAAAACTCCTTGATAAGTTTTGCAAATCTTCCAACACATGCTATAGAGGATATTTTTTTTTTTTGTCATACTGCAGTAATTATCTGTTGAAATGAGTAAAATTCTGAAAGTATAGTCTACTCCATAAAATTTAGTGCATCTTTTTGTGCATAACCTTGAGTATATCTCTCAAGCTTGCATTTCAAGGTAAAAACCAACTTGAAATCAATATTTTCCACTTTCAGCTTGTCAATCATCTCCGATGTACATCGCTTTCTAAATGCATTCATTTCCTCTTTCTAACTTGCAATTCTCTAAATGCATTCATTTCCTCTTTCATAGCTTGCCTCTATCCACTTGACAATGCTTCAGAAACAATATGACAAAAATTGTGAGGAGACAATTTGTCAAATGGATAACAAAGCTTTTTTGTGCATTGCCTTTGTACCTTTCCTTACAACAATAGGAAGATTCAACTCATCAGTTGTATGAGGTTTTGCAAGATCATCATTGATTCTCTTGTGAGAGAAATATTAATTACGGTTCAGCCATAGCCTCTTTACAAGAATTTGAGTTTTAGTCTTAAGCTTATCCTAGCTTAGGGATAATTTTGTTGTGAATTCGTAACTTAAAATCACATCAACAAATTTGGATGTTTGGAGCAAAAGAAAGTAGTAATCATAATCAAAGTAGCTTAAATCAGCATCAACAACAATAACAAATAACCTAGTTCTATGTGTAAATTAACACGTTGGATAATAATATCACAAAAGGAATGTGATTCATGCTTTATCTATGTTTATGGTTAGAACCTATATTATCAAGAAGTGACGGTAAAGACATTTAACCAATCTAAATCACTTTTACTCATCATCAAATTTGAGTTAATTTACTTTCAATTTGCGAACCAAATCATAGGGAAACCTCTCTATTATGTCTCTTAAGTAAAACGACAATTGTTGCGTTATTTAATCGATCACAATTTTTGTATATACAAATTTAATTATTACTCGATGATAAATTACACTTGTTCCATCTTTAGAATAAACTCCAGCCCTAAACATTCTAAGAAACTCATTACTTGTGGGATATAGGTTAGTTTGAAATAATTTCTTTAGGGTAGAATTGGGGTAGAAGCAGCATTCAAGAGTTTATATGTAAATTGTTTCTACGATTGATGAAGGCATAGAGCATCACTTTCCGGTGATGGTTTTCCACCTCCAATGCATCTCCGATGAAGTTTTCTCCTCATTCTAGCCGATTTCTGTTCTTTCCCATCTTAGATCCATCTTATTCCGACGTTTATTCTCTGTTTGGTGTTCGAATCGATGACCTTAGTGGTGGTTCAGGGTGGTCCGCTCTCCTCTTCGCTGTTTGGTTCTTCGAAGGGGTTTTCTGCTCCGGCGAGATCTGGTTGTGTTCTGCTCGATGGTTCTCCTGTTCATTGTTCTATGATGGTATGTCTGTGGCCGTTTCTTCCCCCGCCGAAGAAGGGGTATTTTGTGTCCCAATGTTAAGGATTGGTCGGTGACTCCATTAGGGAAGGGGTATTTTGAATTCAATTTTCATTCCGTCGCAGATATGCGAAAGATTTGGGCTATGAGGGTTGTTAATTTGCAGCCTGGAATACTTCGTTTCTTCGGTTGGTCTAAGGATTTCGACACCCAATCTCAGGTCCAAACACATACTCAACACTGAATCAGATTGATGCACCTACCTTAAGAGTATTGGAATAAGACTACGCTCTTCGAAATAGCTTCAGGTATTGGTACGCCTCTTTCAATTGATGATGCCACTCAATCACGGGTTTTGGGCCATTATGCTCGTATTCTTGTTGATGTGGATATGTCTGGTAAATTGTTTGATTTTGTCTTGGTGGAAAGGGAGGGATACGCCTTTCTTGTGGCCATTGAATATGAAAAGTGTCCCGCTTATTGTTCCCTTTATCAGATTTTGGGTCATGGTATTCAACAATGCAAAAATTTAAGCTCTACTAAGGTTCATGTTGATCTTGGAAAACACCCGAAGAAGTCCATTCCTGTGTCTAGAAAATATTGCAAAGACGCTTACATTAATTCGCTCACCAAGGAAATCTCTGCAGCTTCTAATTTTCCCCATGTTGCGGCCACTGTTATTGATCCCTCTTCTAGCTCACTTGCCCAGACTCTTGAAGTAGTGGAAGAGGAGCCTGTTTTGCTCTTAGAACAAAGTTTTGATTTGGTTACTAAAGTCACTGCTCATGTTCCAGCACCTGAGGAGAATATTAGTACTGGAAGACTCCTTTGACCGATCCAAACATTAAGTGTTCCTCTGCAAGGCAGTTGTCTGCTAATCAGCAAGAAACTCTAGTTACTCCCTTAGAAACTACTTCCTTGACAACAGTCCCAGGTCCTGAGGCAGCTACCTCTTTGGTTACTAGGACTGCTCATCCTAGTCAAGGTATGTAGGAGAAGAATGGCTTTGGGAAGCGGTCATCCCATAGTGTTACTACTGTTTCAGCCAACGGAGCTTTGGATCCATCTCTTATAGACAAGTGGGCTGCTACTCCTATTTTGACTCCTACATGCTTAACTGTTTCATCCGCTTCTGTGTCTGCCTCTGAGGCTTTGGATTCAGTTAAGGTGTTGGTTCCAGTTTGTGTACCTGCACCTGTTACTCTTGACAAAAACACCTCTCATCAATATTTGTCTGCAACTGTTTCTATGCCGCAGCCTGTAACTACCCGCTATGATAGTTTGACAAGTGACAAACTCCCTTCAAGCCAAATATTGGTTCATGCTTCTAATCCTTCTCCCACAGCCCTTAGGAGTATGAAGATTCTTTCCAAATTTTGAGGGGATGAAGTAGAAGAGGTGCTGGAGGACACTCTCGGGCCATGACGAAGACTTTGAGCAGCACTATCCAAGTCTATCTGAGAGCATCAAGCCAGAGAAAAAGAAGAAGAAACAGTTGAATATAGTGAAGCCTTCTAGCTTTAAATCAGCCGGAATGAGGACCCGTGCCCAAAAGGGCTCCTCCAAAGCTACCTTGGCAGACTCAAAATAGTTGGTTCGAAGGCAATAGTATTAGTTTATCTGCGTATATCAACACTTTTGTTCAAATTTTCATTAAGATGGTAGTTTTGTAGCAGTTGTTAGTTTCCCTGCACTATGGTGGTCTTTGACACCATTTCCTTGGATATTTTCCTTTCTTGGGATAGATCCGGTTTTTCTTTTCATATGTTTTTCCCATTGTGACTCTGGTGTATTGGTTCAGGCCTCTCCTGTCTTTTATATTTTAGTACTTTGACCAAAAATAATATAGGTTAGTTTGTTGGGCTAAACGTCTAGGACTAGCTAAGAGAGAGACACCACATTCTTACCCAAAACCTGAAGACAATGGGTTTATGAGACTCTTCTCTTATATATATCCAACGTTTCATCCATTTCTAGTTGATGTGAGACATAATCAGTTAAACTTGATTTTTAATTTTTCAACAATCTCAACTACATCACTAGCCTAATCCACGCTAGGGCTCTGGTACAGTAGTTTGTTGGGGAGTCTGGGAGCGTTGGTAGCAACAATGGGCTAATGCCCATGACCTTGTATAAGAGACACCACACTCTTATCCAAAACCTTAAAGCAATGGGTTTATGGGTGTCATCTCTTATATATTCAATGTCTCTTCCATTTCTAGTCAATGTGGGACATAAGCACTCACACTTGATTTCAAACAATCTTCCCCTTAAGTGTGGCTCACCCACATCACTAGTCTGATCCACGCAAGGATCTTACTCCCACTCCCCCATTGAGCCTAACCAGGGCTTTGATACTAGTTTTTTGGGGAGTCTGCGAAGCTCTGGGAGCGGCAATGGGTTTATGGGTCTTCTATCTTATATATTTAACGTTTTCTCCATTTCTAGTTGATGTGGTACATAATCACTCACACTTGATTTACAATATAATTAATTCAAATAAATATGTTGGAAGTTTAAAGACGAGAGATTTGCAGAATGTACGGTCTAAAATTAAAACAGAAATGCTCAAGGTGCTAGTTATGAAATTCACAAGGTTTTTACTTGATAATAATATTTACATTTGAGTTTTAAAAAATTACAAAATTGTGGATTTTGAATGTTTGAGCTAATTCTTGAACAAGAAAAATGTGCAACAACTTATTGAACCTATCAAAAACCTTGTCCCAAAAATAAAAATAAAAAGAAAGAACAAGACATGTTTGTGGAATTCTTTTTTGTAGGACAATAAGATGTCAAAATTACTTTTGTCAATGAAGTTGTGAGTTCTATTAAATTTCATTTGTTTTCCTTAAGGTTTAATATTCAATCCTTAAGAAAAACAAAAGAAATCCAACAGTATACACAACAGCATAGACAAAAGTTGTTTTTGAACCATCATTCAAGCTCATAGAAATTAATTTCAAAAACACACAACGCCATTCTTTTTATAGGCAACAAGATACTTGATAGAATCAATAGTTAGTTGTACATTTTACAAGATTATGTCAAACATCACTAAAATCCAAGATTTATGAGATAATAAATAAGAAGCAAATATGATCTTATACAAACCTTAAAGTGTTCCAATTCACCAATATCTTCCCAAATAACTTTAAAATTTCATGACCAACACTGCAGACATTCTTGGCGGCTTGAATTTAAGCTTTGCATTTTTCAAATTTTTTGTATATAAACAACTAACATCTTTATTTGAATTTAAGGTCCAAATTTTTATTTCTAATATATCAGCGACACAGAATTCCGCTAAATGAACTATGACATCCATCACAAGATGTGTCCATGAACTTTAAGTTAATATCTAGATCCAGGGAATATTGCTTGTATACAACTGAAACAAATTTAACATGAAAATCAAATGAATTAGTTTAGTTAAAACTTCTTCAATCAGATGGGAAAATTAAAGGATTGACTTTTCCAAATAAAGAATTATTCATGGAATATGCATAAACAATATTGAAATATTTCCATGCTATCAAGTAGTAAATCATGAGAATCGAACCTAAGACCTTAAGAAGAGCACACTCTAACGTTTCAAAAGAACACCACCATGATTGATTTTTCTTATTGAATAAATTGGTGTTAAAAAGTTATCATTTTAAGATCCCTATAACTTTCTTCAGAAAACCAAAAATACCCATGTTCATTCTTAGCTTCCATTTCTACACCTTGTGTAGAAGAGGTTGGTTGGTTTGATTCCATCAGTTCACCAAGTTGGTTTGTTTGATGCAACCATAACTTCTTTGAAATCTTGCTCTGTCATGTATCTCATTTTATAATATGATAAGGGGAAATATAAACTCCAAACAATAACATTTCACAACAAAACTTATTTAAAACATGCAACAGGCAGAATGCGACAAAACACCATCGATCTAAACGCTTCACAAGCACTTTTGCACGCTATGCTCTCTTTTTCATCCACGCTTGTCTTAAGATAGCAGCATGAACATGGAATATAGAGTATGAAAATGACAAGACAATTTAGAATAGAATTTTGTGTGTTCTGTATTATTCCATAGACCTGTAGGTCGTATATATATCAAACTTACATAGGTACACTAAGCTAATCCTAAGGCATGACAGCCATGATCCTCAATTAGTGGGATCTGATTTATTGTGCATTGACATGAAAATAAATATAGAATCAAACTATCACACAAGGTAGATATATACACATTAATACTGCAATTATGCAGAAGATATTTCCTAACACTCCCTGTAACAACCCGATTTTCGTTAGATTTATTTTAATTCATGTTTATGTGTGCTTGTATGTGATTAATTGCCTCTGTGTGTATTTTGGTTGGGATTATTAGAATTCGGTGTTAGACGAGTATATTAGTCATTTTAGACTTAGGGGTATTTTGGTCATTTCGTAGGCAAGGGTAAATTAGTAATTTCATGGTGAGGATTATTTTTAGCGTTTCAAGTGAGAACCATTATTTTTACTAAGCTACTAGTGTGGTTGTGGTAATTAGTTGTGAGCGGGTAATTATTCGATAACTTTTAACCGTAAGTGAGTAAAGACTTTGTGGATTAGTTATTAAGGGTCTTAGGCCCATTAAGACTTTTAAGGGTTAACCCATTAGTGTGGACACTATTTAAGCTCTAGTCTTTGTAGAAAAATAGGGTTCACATTCATTTCATAAGATTTTTGAGAGAGGTAGAGAGAGAAAGTGCAAGAGGAAGAGAAAAAAGGTTAGAAGAGGAAAACTTGAAGATTCAAAGAGGTGATAAAGATTCTAGGAGCTAAATTGAAGCTTTTGCTAGGTTTGTTACCAATTGAGGTAAGGGGGCTAGTTTTCTATCATAATCTCTTAGTTGTAATCTCTTCTCTTATTATATTCAAAAGTGCTTAATTGAGATAAGTGATTATTGTGAACTTAATTGTTGAAATTCGTGCTCTTGTTTTAGTGTTATGTTTGTGTATATGAATTTGATGATAATTGAGTTGTTGATGATGAATTTGCATGTTCATGTTACATAGAAATGAGTACTTTGTGAATTATGCTCAAATTGATGAATTGTGATATGTGTTGTTGAATTGTGGTTGAATTCACGGTTAATTGATGTTTTTGTTGTTATGAGATGTTGTTGTTGATGATTCATGCTATGGGTATTCATAGTTATGGAGTTGTGGTGTGAATTGAGTTGTTTTTGAGAGTTTTATGAAAATGGGTTGGAAATGAATAAGTTGATTTCGTTGAGTAGAATTAAGTTCATTATGGTGAGATTAATGTATAGGTGACTAGATGACATTAGTGAGATGATTTGGGTGTGTTTGAGTTTGATTTTGAACCTTGGAAGAATCTAAAATGGTGGAAAACGCACTTTTTGAAAAGCTGATTTTGGACCTGATACTGTCAAAATCGTGCTGCGATTTTTGCAGCCATGCCGCAATTTTGATGGCAGAATGTTCAGTGGTTTCTGGACATAAAAACGTGCCGGGATTTCTAAAATCATGACACGATTTTGGTGAACCAGATCCTTCGTATTTCACTATTTTTCACCCCTTTCCGTTCCGAACTGGGTTTCGGTATAAACATGAAAGTTTTAGATAATTTTGTTAGCTTTCCAATGGCTTTGGCTTGACTTGAAAAAGATTTTTACATTTTGGGTTATGATGGAAATACTCCAAGTAGGTCTTGGTAAATTTTTACGAAAATTCAGCATAACCGTTTCTAAGTCAACCAAAACTTATGGTTTGTTTCCAAACTTCAAAAATCGAGTATTAGGAGTTCAATTAAGGTGTTTAGAGTATTTAACCCATGATATGAGGAATCTAACTTGGATTTTATAAATCACGTAAAACTTGGTTTTCGGGAAAAATGGTGGGATATACGAACTTGGGCTTTTCCTATATGAACTTAGGCTAATCTTTGAACTAATGCTTGATAGTTTGTAAGTGGCCTATGTTCATGCTTATATGATTGATTAAGATTGAATATTAGGTTTCAAACTTGATTAAGTTGCTTTACTTTGAAAAGTGTCAATGTTGGCCGTTTTGTAAAATGATACGAACTTTGTCGAAAATGATCTCTAAGACCGTATACTTTGCAAATCTTTTGTGTATAGATTGATATGATTATATGAAGATGTGTGAATGAATTGTTGAGTATTTAATATGATGATATCATAGCATGGTGTGTTTTCTCCTCTACTTGAATTGTGAGAAATTACGTGGAATTGTCGAGTTGTGAAAATGTTGTGGATGATAATTATTGCATATATGCTAATTGAAGGTGTTATTGTTGGTGAATGCATATATGTTAAATGGTGAGTTGATGTTGGTGAGTTGTTGTTGAACATGTGCATGATTGTGTCATATGTTCATGCATTTATAGTTGTGGGATATTTATATCCAGTTGAGGTGATTATGATGCGTTGTTGGTGACGGTACCACATGCATGTAGGGGTCGTGTCTAGGAGCATAACATGTTGTGGCATGATTCCTAGTCGTTCTAGTACTTGGTGTTTGATGTGAATGGTGATTGGTATATTATGATGTTGTGAATTGTTGTGTTGACGTGTATTTTGAAGTTGAATGCTATTGTTAATTAATTGAAGTTAATTTGATTGTTTCAAGTTCAATTGTTTATATTTGATTATGATTAATGTGAAGCTAACCCTAGTGGTCTGTGGTGGACCGCCTACCTATTTGTATGAATGGGTAGACGGCGTGCAGGAGTAGTTGTTGATTGCTTGAGGATAATGGGAGATATCTCCGTTATTTGTTTTTTTGGAGTCTTAGATTATGCTTTGATTAGGATGTCAGTTTTTTTTATTATGCTGGATTTATTATGTTGTTGAGGTTTTGCCCATATGTTGGGATTTTGGAGATTTTATATGGTGATGTATGTATGAGTTTATGACATGTATATTTTGCGACTGTTGAGATATTTTTATATGCATGTTTTGAGTTTTGCTGGAGACGTGACTTCTATTTCTTGAAAATTTGTATTATTCGCTGTTTTATCGCTTTAATAGAAGTAGGGCGTTATACTCCCCCTCAAGTTGGTGAGTGAATGTCGTGAAGTCCCAACTTGTTGCGCAATGTCTCAAATTGATCTTTTCCCAAAGCTTTAGTGAACACATCTGCTAATTGGAATCGTCTTGGCACGTAAGAAGGACTAATCATACCAGCTTGCAGTTTTTTCCGTACTATATGACAGTCTTTTTCAATATGCTTTGTACGCTCATGAAATACAGCATTCGCCGCAATGTGCAGAGCTGCCTGGTTGTCACAGATTAATGGTGTTGGTGTAGCCAGTGGGACTTTCAAATCTTGTAATATGAACCGTAGCCAAGTCAGCTCCAAACATCTATTAGCCATAACTCTATATTCAGATTCTGCTGATGATCTAGAGACAATAACTTGCTTCTTAGATTTTCCATGAGATGAGAGAATTTCCAAGGAAAATGCAAAATATTGTAACGGATCTTCTAGTGGCATGACAACCTCCCCAATTTGAATCACAAAAGGCCTTTAAGGTAAGGTCATTAGAAGTCGAAAATAATATGCCTTGTCCAGGTGTGCCTTTGACGTATCTGAGGACTCTCATTGCAGCATCCCAATGAGGTTTTCTAGGTTCTTGCATGAATTGACTCAATGCTTGAGGCCGTAAAGCGACTTATTGAGCCGACATACAACGTTCTCCCCCTGTCGGCGAAGACCAGGTGGAGGCTCCATGTAGACTAATTCATGAAAATCACCATGAAGAAAGGCGTTTTGCACATCTAACTGGTGTATGAACCAATTACGAGCAGGTGAAACGGTAAGAAGACAACGAAGAGTAGTAACTTTAACAGTCGGGGAAAAGGTTTCTTGATAGTCAGTTCCTTCAACCTGAGTGTATCCCTTAGCAACAAGGCATGCCTTATAGCACTCTATGGTGCCGTAAGATTTATACTTTATTTTGTATACCCATTTGCAACCGATGGGCTTATGACCAGGAGGAAGAGGTACAAGGCTCCATGTATTGTTTTGCTGTAAAGCTTCTAATTATGTATTCATTGCTGCCTGCCATTGTGGATCATGAACAACTTGATCATAGGATTGAGGCTCTTTATGGGCTGTAATGTTAGCTAGAAAGGCACAACGTGTAGAAGAGATGCGTGAATATGAAAGATAATGAGATAGAGGATACCGAGTACCTGACTTAGACGTTGGCTCCGAAGAAAATGTGTTGACTTTTGCGAACATCTGGTAGTCTTTATGCCATATCGGGGGGTTCTTATCACGAAGGGATTGACGAACTTGAGGAATGGGAGAAGTTTGAGGGTCTGGAGTGTGTGATTCGTTTATAAGTGAGGCAGCAGAAGATGTTTCAGTAGGTAGTTGTGAAGGGGGATTGAGCTCATGTCTAGAAGGTATATGAATTTGTTGTAGTTGATGATGATATGGTGTGGGAATAGGCCAATCATCCATATCTTCAAAAGAAGGATGAGATGAAGTCAAGGTGGGTTTAGATATACCATTGGAATGGAAGGGAAAACTGTTTCACAAAATCTAACATCACGACTCACAAAAAAAGTCTTGGCATGAATGACTCCCTTGGCCAAATTTGGTTCTACAGAATGTGTGAGTCATGATAAAATCATGCTATTGCACCAATTCCATAGAGCGTATTCTGCAGGTTGATCTTCTTCTGATGGTGCTTTGACGGATCCATTGATCAAACCCACTTTGTTTTTGGCTGTGAGGGCATGGACCATCGACCTGCTCCACGATGAGTAATTGGTTCCATTCAAGTTTGTTGGGACAAGCAAGTGACCAGGATGATCTAAAGGATGAAGGTAATATGGATTTGAAGAATCTATATCATAATTGTTGTTTTTATTTGATTTGTTACTGTTGTTGTTGTTTGATTCTTTCTGATGTGAACTTTCTGTTGGTTTTTCAGTTCCCTGGTCGTACTCTGATGCCATCTTAAGATAGCAGCATGAACATGGAATATAGAGTATGAAAATGACAAGACAATTTAGAATAGAATTTTGTGTGTTCTGTATTATTCCATAGACCTGTAGGTCGTATATATATCAAACTTACATAGGTACACTAAGCTAATCCTAAGGCATGACAACCATGATCCTCAATCAGTGGGATCTGATTTATTGTGCATTGACAGGAAAATAAATATAGAATCAAACTATCACAGAAGGTAAATATATACACATTAATTCTGCAATTATGCAGAAGATATTTCCCTACAGCTTGTAACCTTAATCTCTAATTAACACATGCCGAGAGAATCCTCAATGCAACCAGCACTTGTGCAGTAATTGTTGGAGCTTCCTTGTTTAAGCACCAACATAGGCATGTTGTAAACGTCAAACAAACTCATGCCGAAGAAATAGAGTACACCGACATTGACGAGAATGAACTCCACCAAAGTTGTTGGTGGTGTGGTTTGTTTGCTAGAGCTTTCAACGTCAACCATCATCACAATTACATGTTATTAGAAGGCTCTCAAGTGTTAGACAAGCCGTATGCGATCAAGTGTTAGGCATGCCAGCAGGTTTAGATAGGGTTGCTTGTGTTGCGTTCACTAAGCATGTTTGGAGAAGTGGGAGAATTAGCACATATCAAGCGTCAGTGGCGAACCATTTCACAATAATGTAATATTTTTTAGGGTTAATAGGTTTTACCCCTGTAATATAGGCCACTTTTGGTTTTGCCTTGTGTAAAAAAAAAAAATTGGATTTAGTCCTTGTCTATTCTTCATAATCTAATGTTATGTTTTTTTAATTATGAAAATATTTTCCATAATCAAAAGTGGCATATATTACAGGGGGTAAAGACTTATTAACCATATTTTTTAATTAATAACATTTGTAAAGAAGAAAATAAAACAACATATTACATATTCGTGAAAGTTTCTTTCGTTATATATAGCATAGCCTTAACAAAAAAATTATGCAAAAATTCACTCCAAAAGTATCATTCCACTAATCCTTTTCAATCTGGCTAGAATCCAATACCAACCCAACCAAACCTAAAACCTAACTGAACTTTGGTGCATAACACACAAATAACTTCTTAGCAAATAAACACATGAATTGTTTGAACTCAACCCAAACAAATAATTAAAGAAACAATAAAGGCAAATATGAATTGTTAGGGAAGTAAGTCCAATTGTGCATATATCTCTAGCTATAGAGCATTTTGTGGTTTCTTTGTATTTTCATTGAAAATTTAGAATTTACAGAGTACAACTTGTATTTAAGTACTTGCTCTACTAGTTCGACTCGTCACATATCAGTACCTATGCGTCAAACTCAACGTTAATAAACCGACATATCATATTGAAAGGGATCGTGGTATTGTACGTGCATGAAAGTGTATTGTTGAAGGAATACATAGAAATAAGGGCCATGCTAACAAGGTAACCAAAATTAGTAACCTTACATTAAAAATAATAATTTGTAAACTTTTTACAAGTTGACCTGACCTCTTTTTATCACTTTTCAACACAAAATTTATATTTTTGTTTCTTCATGGGCATTCTTTAGCATTTCCCTAAAAATAATTAATTGGACGTTTGGTACTACCTATACTCTATATGTGTGTGTGAAGGAATACTTAAAATGAAGGATTTATTTATATTATAATAGTACCTTTAAGTTTGAAGTGTCTTATCTTAATCAGACATCTAGAAATGTGTCCACTGCTGATGAACAGCATGGTTTTGGATTTAAGTATACATAAGGTAGTACAATAGTGAAATAAGGAGAGGGTTGATCTATCTTCTATGGTAAACGGAGTACATGTGATTTTTTGAGAATTATTGTTTTGTCCCTTTTGGTCTTTATCTTCTATGGAAACTAGAGCACATGATTGAGTAGAAAGAAATTGCATCAGAAGATAATTTGGTGGATGTATTCATCAAGTCATTATCTAGATCAAGATTCAAGCATTGCTTGTATTTGATAAATTTTGTTGAAGAATAAGTCAAGGATGTGCATAGCATCAAGGTGGTGCATGGGAAAATGGGCATTATGATGGATTTGAAGCCAAGATATTGAGATTTATGGAGGTTAATGTCTTAAAATCTATGCATTTTTAGTGGCTGATGATATGCTTGACTGAAATTAAGCGGATGCATGACTCAATCAGCTAAATAAAAAATTAGTTTTTAATTCAATATGTTGACTAAAATTTCCTTTAAAAGGAAATTATTTGACATATTGTCAAACAAGTAAAAAAATAAAAATCTTAGAGAAGGGGAACACAAAAAAAGAAGAAGAAAAAAAAACTAGTTTTTGTCTGCGATTCTTCCATTTTCCGATACCAAGCAATACTTAGGTGTTTTTGATGTAATTCACAGCAAAATCATGCAAATCGGCAATGCAAAACACCTCATGAAGAATTGGAAATACAACGATGAATGAAGATTCAAGATGCATCTAAAGACATTACGGAGTAGAAACTCCGTTCCAAGTCCCAAAACAAGTTTGAAGGTAGAAAACACTAAAAAAAACCAAGAAAAAGGCAAAAACTTATTGGAGAAAGGTGACATGTGTAACACCCTTGAACCCTACAAGCAATGTTTAATGAAAATAAACAATTATTTCAAAAAAATTCAAGATGCTACGCTATCATTTTCTCATAAACATGCATAATTCAGATTTAAAGGCAAGTGTTGAAACTTTACAAATCGAGAGAGAGAGTGAGAGCGAGAGAAACAAAATACCCAACACTTCAAAATTCATAGAGTTTGCCATGGCTAGAGAATATGATAAGGGCAACTTCAGCATCACAGATGACAAACAAATTCATAGGCTTTCAAACCATTTCTTCCTTTCGAGAAAGTTACCTGTAGATTTATTTTGTTCTCTATTCTCTTCAATTCAACTCTTCCTCTTCCCGTTTTTTTCACTCTTTCTCTTTTACTGTGTCTCGAATAAATAAACTCTAAATTTATTATTTATATTAGTGCAAGTTCTTA
>Ga0315914_1006050_pt1 | contig 17315 bp, 18 predicted proteins | sample MpolenodulesMG_FD_203920 | JGI IMG/M metagenome (GOLD analysis project Ga0315914, IMG submission 203920) | Medicago polymorpha root nodule microbial communities from Los Angeles, California, United States - elongated nodules | ecosystem: Host-associated > Plants > Roots > Nodule | place: USA...
TGCACTCAGAAGCCTCCATTCGATTTTTCAATGAGGCTTTATCACAAATACAAGGAAGCAATGGATGAGTACAACAGTTCTGTTGTAAGGACCACTGTTTATGTTTTTCTTGAATTCCTTTTTTCATATATGTCTAACTGAGTTTGACTCTCTATTTTTCAATTTATTTTGTTTTTAGGTTCTGCCTTCTGTAATAGGAAATCATGATGTATTCATCCTGAGAGAGCTTGTCCAGAGATGGTTAAATCATAAGGTCTTGGTTAGGTGGCTTTCACACTTCTTACACCATCTTGATCGCTTCTTACCAGCACGCGGCCTGCCTACACTCAAAGTAGTTGGGCTTACTTCATTTCGTGATACGGTCTGTTATTGATATCTCTTAATCAATGTTTTTTAGAGCTTAGTCTTGGTATAATCTTATTGATACTCTCTGCCTCAATCATTACTTAATTTATTCTAATACATCAAATTTCGTTATAGGTTTATATGGAAGCAAGGTTTGATGTTATCGAAGCAATGCTTGCTCTCGTAAGTTTGTCCTTAATCAGTGCGATGATAGACTGTGCTTCTGATAATCCGTGTGTAATAATCATGTTTCTTGTTGCAGATTCACCAAGAGCGTGGGAATGAGCAAGTAGATAGGCTGTTGTTAAAAAATATTGTGGATATTTTTGTCGAGATTGATAGGGGAAAGATGGAATGCTATAAAAAGGATTTTGAAATGCACATGTTGAACTCCACTGAAGACTACTACAGATTTAATTCTGCAATCTGGATTCAGGCCAACTCGCGGTCAGATTACATGCAAAATGTATGTCTGTTTATATTAGTCTAACCTAAGGTATCACCACATTTTAGTTTCAAATAAGTTATGTTTAAAAACAACATAATGATGTGGCCAAACTGTCAAATTTGATTGGATGACAGTGTAAAAGTGGTATAATTGTCGTGTATATCCATCTATGAATCACAGACGTGTAGACACCTGTGGCTTTTTTGGAAAATACAAGTAATTGAATTTAACCACATGCTTAGATGTCTGACACGAATGTAACAGTGATAGACAGTATCTATTTGACTCAATTTCAAAACTCTCTGCATCTATATAATTTTAAATGTACATTTATGTATATCACCTTCTTAGTTTTAAATACTCTCTTTTTTTTTTGCCACACTGTTACCAATTTTTATCCCTATACTTGCAGGCTGAGGATTGCCTGAGAATAGACTATCTCAATACTTGCACTCTAGCACTGAGCAGAAACTCATAGAGGTAAGTGTAAATCGGACTTCTTTTTTGTCTTGTTTTCATTTTAAAATTTTTGTTAGATGAAGGATGATAAACTCTCAGATTTTAAACATCATGTATGTGCTTACCTACTACTTGTAAATTGTATCTGGGAATAATATTACTTGTAATAGACTGGAGTAACAGTGTCCCCAAGAATATCATTCCTGGAATTATGATTCTATAACTTTGAAACAAACTCATCTTGTACTGGTTTTTCGTTTACTCCACGTTGCGTAAAACTCATTTACTATTTTCTTGTTATTAGATAGTGCAGAATGAATTGCTGGTAAACCATGCAAATCATTTACTTGATATTGAGTACTGCTGTGCCTTGCTTAGAAATGATGAGGTATTTGCTTTGTTCTACTTTTTTGTTTGATGTATAGATTTTCCATTGCTTAAAAGTTAAAACCCCTCTGTTTCACTATCTTCTTGATTTGCTTTATGCCTAGATGAACGATCTTTCTAGGATTGTTAGACTTTACGAGAAAATACCTAGAGTATTGGATAAAGTTCTGATTCATGTTGTTGATGAATTCAAGCAGGTAGGTTATTTTACGTCATTGCCTATTGCTATCTGTTTTTGGTTAACCTTTATTTAATCTTTCTGAAATGTTGTATTATGATTATCTTCTTGTTTCAGATTATTACAGATGAGGGTACAATTTTAGTTGCATTGGCTGAAGAAGATGCTGCCAATCAGGTTTAGTACATGCTCGATAATCTCACTTTTAGTATTTTATCTTCTGCTTCACACTACCTGAAACTCGGTGTTTACTAATTAGTCGACTGATTGCCATGGTGTTATCCGATAGGCCCAATTAATATTTTATAGGACACAATGTGGCAGTAATACGACATAGCATACATTGGTATAAAACTTTATATATAAACAATAATCTTAAAACAAGAGAGAATCATTATTTAAAAAGTTGGTATTCCCTTGTACATTGGTATAGAAGAGTCATGCAATTTAACATATTATTTCTACTTACACTGGTGCATCTAATTTGCTCCAATTTGGTATTTGTTTCTAATTGCTGACAAGTTTTCATTTTTATTCTCTACAGAAGACCAAAACAGGTGGTTCTGGCTTTCAGGATCAGAATCAAGATCAAGCAAGTCCCTATGCCCGTTTTTAGTTAGTTTTTTATTTTTATTTTGTTAGAATTGCTAGAAAAAGTCTGAAGGTTAATAATGTGAAATTGCAGGGCCTTGTAAAAGAATTCATTGCTCTCCATGATAAGTATATGGCAGATATTCATAATTGCTTTATGAATCGCTTGCCGTTTTTTAAGGTATGTTGAGGCAATGAAGTTATTACGTTGGTTTTCATGTTAATAATTGTATTTCTTTCCAAAAATCCATGTACTGTCACTTGATCATTTGGGAATCCATCACCTCAAAGGAATGAAATGTTTTTCAGGAAATCATGTCTTTTCACTGAATCTATCTATTTTTTCAGGCATTACGTGAAGCATTCGAGGTATTTTGCAATAAAACTGTTGCTGGTAGTTCCACTTCAGAACTGTTGGCATTATTCTGTGATTATATTCTTAAAAAGGGTGGAAGTGGGAAGCTGAGTGATGAAGTGGTTGAAGAAAACCTTGAGAAGGTTGATTTTAACCGTTTAGATATTCTTTGTCAGATTTTACGTCACTATGCTTTGTTTATGCTCAAGTTGTTTAATTTCTACAGGCACTCCAGCTGCTTTCATATACTAGTGACAAGGATCACTTTGCAGAATTTTTCAGGTCAAATTTTAAACTCATTTTTTGTATTAGGTTTTATATTATTTTTTAGCTTCTGCTGAATTTTTTTATATTTACAGTTGGAAGCTTCACCAAAGACTACTTTTCAACAAGGGGGCTAGGAAACATGGGAACTATATTGTGAAAAGGTTGAAGCAGGAATATGGCAACTTGTTCACAAAAAAAATTGAGAAGATGGTTAGTTCTTTGTTGCGAGGCTAATTAACGTCAGCCATATTTTTTTCTTTCCAATTATCGAATTTGAGGATTCACTCTAAATATGCATTTCAGATCAACGACATGACATTGTCTAAGGACAATCAGATGAAATTTCAGGGACATCTAGCTGAGAACTCACATGTAAATCATGGAATTGACTTGACAGTTACCCTTCTTACAACAGGATATTGGCCCAACTTTAAACATTTTGATCTCACTCTGCCCCCAGAAATGGTAGGATAATATTACCAGCTGAAGTTATTCAAGTTTCCATCAGTGGTTGTCTGATGTAGGCAAATATTATCTAGCATGCTAATATAATCAATTGTTTGTTTCAGAAAAAGTGTGTGGATGTTTTTGAAGGCTTTTATAAAACAAAGACAGAACATAACAAAAAACTTACATGGGTTTACTCACTGGGTACTTGCAATGTCACTGGCACGTTTGAAAATCAAACTATTCAGTTAATTGTCTCAACACATCAGATAATTTGCTTCTTGAGACTAATTATCTCCTGTTATGCTGATTATTGTGACATTGAAATGTTTGAAAATTGTCTTTACAGGCTGCCGCCCTCCTACTATTCAACGCTGCTGATAAGTTGAGTTATTCTGAGATTAGTTCTCAGCTGAAATTGCCCGAGGAAGACCTTCATAAATTACTTCATTCTCGGTCAAGTGAAAAATATCAGATACTTGTGAAAAAGCCTAGCAGTCAAAAAATATCCTCAAACGACTGTTTTGAGTTCAATTCCAAATATACTTCTAAAAATGATAAGATAAAGGTTTGTATTTACTTTTCAACCATTGTTAGATTTAGAAACTTTGTTATCCCGGTTCAATCGTTTTTTCCTGTTAATAATTTTTTTTTTAATTTTGTTGACCGTAGCTCATTCTACCACCTGTTTATGAAAGGAAGACGGTTGTTGAAAATGTTGATAAAGACAGGAAAAATGCTGTGGATTTAGCGATTGTACGCATTATGAAGAGCAGGAAAGTTTTGAGCCTCCAACAATTGTTTGCGGAGTGTGATGAGCAGTTGGGCCGAATTTTTAAGGTGAAAAATTTCTTCAATCAATTTATTGTTGTCTATGCAAGTGAAGTTTTGATGCAGAAAACATTTTTCAGTTAGCTAAACGTTTTCTTTACATTTTAATTTGCCATTTTTGGAATTGGATTTATAGCCTGATATCAAATTAATCAAGAAGCGGATTGAGGATCTGATAGAGCGGGAGTACCTAGAGAGGGACAAAGATGATTCAAATACCTTCAGGTATCTGCCAGAGGCAATGGATTGATAATCTCATCACTTGGGGCTACCTGGAGAGGGATAAAAATGAACCAAACACCTATCAGGTCTATCAGGTGGAGTTATGAAAGGTACTAATGTACAGAATGGTGCAATGGATACCGTCTGAATTTGATTTTTAAGCTACCAATATTACATGCTACTGTGAATAATACTGTAAATGGTCGGTTACTTAAATCAGTGATTGGAGAATCTTGGTACGATTTTATGTGTCCATATAAATATAGAGCAAATAAATGAATACGGTATGGTCATCGACATTTTAGTTCTTGGAGGTGCCTGCATAGTGGAAGAGCTTCCAATGTTACATTACATACTACTGTAAATAATACATTGTTATATCATAATCTGATTAAATTCTTAACCTCTGTCGCTTTCCTCCTTAACTTCACTCCATCCATCAAACCATTCTCATATCCACTAAACATGTTCAATTCAACTTCAATGTTTCTCGGTACTTTGGTCAAAGCAAGTCTACTTATTTCAGTTTTACACACTCGCTTTGTCCCAAAATGAGTTATTTAGATGATTGTTCTACATATGTCAATGTATAATTTTGACCTTTAATATAGATTGATATTTTGAAATTGATCATTTGTCCATTACCAATTAACCAGGATGAGTTGTTATTGATTACTTGATATTCTTGTTTAATACCACTCCATAAAGACGAGAAGATATGATGTTGAATTGTATTCCCATTTCTAAGAACTCTGCTTCTAACATTCTTTTCCCAATCTTATTTTGAGTGAATCATGTCCCAACCTTGCTTGAGGTTAGCATCTTCATTGAGACATATAAGAGATCTAATCCCCAAACATCCTTCAAAAGGTGCAGAAACCTTTTTCCAAGCAACTGTAAAAAGCTTCTTTTTAGATATATCTCCACTCAAAATGAATTTTTTTATCCAGTGCTCCAAAGTTTTTAGAATAGAGACTAGACAGGAATACACAGATAAGCTATGAATAAGCATGCTATGAATCATAGTTCGGTGTCACAATATTACATGTCACAAGATTATCTATGTAGATTCTGAATAAATTTCTCATCTATGTAGTGCTATCTACTGTGCTAGAAACTGTCACCAACTCTTTTTTAATGGAGTTATATTCATTAATCAAAATTGAATAAACGTTAGTTTTTAAAATGAAATATCACGATCCAGTTAACAAAATGAAACAGCTAGCACAATGAATTCAAAAGATCGAAATACGGCCAACAATTTTAAAATTAGGGTCATGTTCGTTTGTGTCCTAAGAACATAGTTAAGTAATAAAAAATAGTAGGTCAAACACAAAATCATAAAAAAATACAAGAAAGGTGTCTAGCGTGAATCGATGTGAGGTCTATGAAATTCAGTTATGTATTAAGTAGTTCTACATTTTTCTATTTAACACGGAACTGAATTTCATGGACCTTAATTCAATTCACGCTAGACACTTTTTCTCTTATTTTTTTAATATTAATATTATATGTCAATAAAAAAAATCTATTACAGTAGTAGCGCCAAATCTAATTTTATTTCCACTTAATTTCCGCCAAGTCCATGAACCCTATTCCTATATATATTCTTCAGCTCCACAAACGAATTACCCCCGGCCAAAGGAGAGTGGTTCGTCTAAATCTCCTTTATTGGTTATGCATGGGAATGTGAAATATGCAAAATTTTGATGTTGGAATTGAAATTTCGTGACGAAATGGAATTTATATTTGGGAAGACTGTGACAACAAGTCAATAGCAATGTATACTAGCTTTGGAGGGACCATACGAATCTAGTTGCAAAAATACTATTGATGATGTACCACTAGAAAATATTGAATCAAAATGATGGGGTTATCTCTGAAAAATAACCAATCAAGAAAGAAAATAAAGGTTTCACCATATATAGGTGAGAAAGTTACAAAGGTAAGACTAAGGTTGAGATTGCAACAACTATCAAAAACACATTTTAGCGATTAGTTCAAGCAGGGGAAGGTCATGGTGAAATTGAGAAGGCTGGAATTGCAACAACATCTAATGCCCATGGACAATATTCAGTGCGTGATTGTGTTACCATATTGAAAAGTGTGAAGGAGGAAGAACTTTTGAATGGTCAACAATTTAGCTATGTTTTGGAGATGCTTCAAGATGAAAATAATAAAATCTTACTGATGTCCTTAAAAGATTCTATGAATGCTTTGGTAGAGTGGACTCTATACAGGTATGAGTGAAACAAATATTAGTGACAAAAAAACTATATATCTAGTACCAAGTTAAGGTTTAACTTTTTATGTTTATGCATTTGAACTACTTTAATGATTATGTATTCAAATGTGTTTCGTTGTTTTCAAATTATCTTAAAGATGTCTTCTAATCAAATCAACAAGCATTGGAGAAAAGTTAAAAAAAGAAAATGCGGATTTTATAAGATATATTATGCTAGATCGCTTATGATTATCACATGAAATATTTAATGAAGCAAGGTAGTACATTTTTTTATTCTCATTGATGGACTTGGGTTCGAGAAACTCTTAACACTCTAGGCGAAAGTTATAACATGTTTAGGATGGAATCTCATGTCACATCGAAACTTAAAAAATTATTGGTGAGTAAAGGATGATTATGTCCATCTAAAGAAATGACATAATTAGAGGCATTGATGTTTCTTCAGCGTTGTGCATATAGTGAGACTAATCGAAATGTTCAAAATAAATTCAGAATATCAGGAGAAACTGAGAGTAGAAAGTCTGGGGAAGTTTTGAAAATTTTACGTTTATTAGGAAAGTAAATTGTAAGGCCTCCATATTTTAGCTTTGCGGAAATTCCAAGATAAAAAATGATTGTAGGTATTGGCCTCATTTTGAAGGATGCATTGGTACAATAGATGGAACACATATTCCTTATGTGATATGCAACCATTTTCACTAATCAAACAACAAAAGATCATAGTTGCAACAACAACACTCCACAACTTTATTCAAATATGTGGAGTTGAAGATGAAGAGTTTAATAAATGTGATGATATCTCTAAATATATGATTGAGCGTAATGAATGAAGAAATATAAATGAAGAAATCGGTTTATATAATCTAAAAAGTGTACAAGATGGAGGCTACATGAAGTTAGAAATCAAATAAGAGTTGCATTGATGGAGAGTAGAAATGTTTGAATTTGCGATGATTTATGTTTTTTTTTCAAACAATATGATTTATATTTTTAATTTGACAAACTCTTTTGACATTATCTATGTTATTTTTTAAGCTTCCTTAAATTATTTCTCCTTTTTAAATATTTAACAAGTCCTTTTATATGATTTTTTGGAAGAAAAAAAAATCCTTTTATATGATAATATGAATTTGTATTCATGTTATACAAAATTAACGTCATTGAGTAAATATAGTATTTCTAAGAAAATATCTTTTATATTTTAAACATTTTTTATTTATTATGTTAATTCATGATAAATTCAAAATTTTGTTCAATATTTTACCAAACAACTTTTAACTTAAAAATATATTTTAAATTAAAAAAAATAAAGCATACTAAACAACTTTAACTTCTTTCTTAAAACTATATTTTTAACTTTGTTTTACAAGTAGCTATTAGACAGTGGAAAAGCTAGATCATACAATTAGACCCCTTAAAAAAAGTATTAGACATTTTTTTGTAGGAAAAAAAAAATCATACTTATTTGAAACTGTCACCATTTTTCTACTTCCAGTATCACATTTAGGGTTGACAATGAACCGAACCAACTCGAAAATGGTTTGAGATTCGATTCGATAATTGATTTGTTGAACTTGGTTCATGAACCTAATGAGTCAAACTTAAATTTAAAATTAAGCTCGTTAAATAAATGAGTTGAACTTGAGTTAAGTATGGTTTGACTCATTTGGTTCATGAACCAGCCCAATATATATATATGTGTGTGTGTGTGTTTTCCCTCAAAAATATATATGTATATGTATGTGTGTTTATATAATATGTAATTTATTACCAGCTTCTTCTAATAACTATGTACTTTTTCACAAGAATTATTACAAATTTGATTAAAAATTAACGAACATTATAATAAAAGAGAGAGGAAAAAATGAAGCGAATAGTTTATGCAGGCTTTTAAACAAACGTATACTCTAAAATAGTCCCACGTCGGGGAGTTTACAAAATATTAGAGAGAGCAGTATATATATACACACACACAGAAGAGAAGTTCATCACAACTACAATGTAAAAGCTATACATGTAGTATATGGATTGTGTTACAGTAGTAAAAGCTATGTACGCTTCATAGTTTTATTAAAGTTATTTTTTTTTTTAATTTGTCAAAGACATATATTTTTGACAAAAAAAAGTTTGTGAAATATGCAATTGGAGTAAACGAGTTGAATCTAACGAACCGAACCAAACTGTTCGTGAACTTTAAATAAGCCGAACTCGAGCTAAAAAAAGGTTCGTTTCGAACTCGAGTCGAGTTTCGAGCTGAACCAATTCTTATCGAGTCGAGTCGAGCTCAGACAGGTTCGACTCGACTCGGCTCATTTCCAGCCCTAGTCACCTTCCATATGAAATTTCTCAAACACTTCAAAATATCTTTGAGCAATGAAACTGACCATGAATAAAACTCAAATGTTGTAAATTAACATGCTTTTGAATCACTAACCTCACTAATTGAACCTCCGAGTCATAAATAACAAAAAAAGCTTTCTATGCAGATAGTTTCACCTTTATTCTGTGTAAAAGATGACTTGCTTTTGGATTCCCTTTGAAAGTTGGCACCCCCATGTAAATGAAAGGCAGAGAACCAATATTAAGTTCAACAGATTAACAATCTGAGTTGGTCTTGAATTTGAATTTTGACATTGTTATTGGTCTACAGATGAAGCATTTTGGAGTCTTTGGAAGTAGAGCTATAATATTTGAATTGAATTCAGGCAAATCCAAACAGTTGTAAAAAATTTCAGCATAACTTTAACAATATCTTGAACAATCGCTCAAAATGTTTGATAGAAAAATGTTACAAAACCACCAGGGCCTGGTGCATTATCTTTGTTTAAATCCTATTTATTTTTAAATTTGTAAAAAACATGCTCACAAAACGTGCTGTTAAATTTAGTATTGGTCATTTTAATACTATTTTTTAGTTGTGAACCAAGAATCTTTGCGCTCAGTTACAGAGAATTAGTCAAGAATTATGATTAAGTCATAAGAGATTCTTTACCGATGTCGTTGCTAAACCAACACACTCTAGCATCCACTTTGATTCATTATGGCGTAAGTGAATGCTAGAGTGTGTTGGTAGCGACATCAGTTTTGATTAATGGTATCCTTACTAATGTGTTTTCTATGGAAATGGGATTGTGTCAAGGTGATCCTTATCGGTTGCCGAGTTGATCTAGTTAGGATGAGCTGATAGGGGAGAGGCTTAGAAGTGGAGGTGGAGGGGAGGATGAGTTGGCTGAGTTACATTGCGTTTTGCTTTCTAACATTGTTTTGCTACAAAAGGTGTTGGAGATTCTAATACTTGTGTCAGTTGTTGTAGTTTGGAGGAATTAGCTGAGCATTTGTTTTTGGGTTGTAATTATGTTGACGGTATATATGGTATCTCATTTGGAATTGGATATTTATTTCATTGATTGACCCCCTTCATTTATCATATCATTTTATTCAATTTAGTCAGACGAGAGGATTTTCAAAATATGTTTGGTCTTTGTTAAATTAATTTAGGTTTGCCTGTGTTTGAGTAATAAAAAAAGAAAGGAACAACAAAATATTTAATCATAAGGAAGAAACAAGTGCAACATTTGTTAGACAAAATTAAGCTCATTTCGTTTTGGTGGTTGAAAGAGAAAAAAAAAATGCAACTTTTGCTTTGCTTTTTCAGACAAAAATTAAGCTCGTTCCATTGGTGTGTTTGAGTCTCGAAATGTAGTTTTTCTTTTTGTTTTGTTTGTGACGGATTAGTAACTACTCCCTCCGTCCCATATTAGATGACCTAGTTGACTTCGATATATGTACCAATGCATATGTTTTATCTTTGATATCTTCAATTCTCTACTAAAAAAATTATGAAAATTTAATATTTTAAAAATATTCATCGAGACGAATCCAACAACATATTACATGATATTATTTATCTCTTTGAATTAATAGAAAAATATGGTTTAAGTTAATAATGTATATTTGAAATAAGTAGAATGTCTTGTTTTGTTGTAAAAAATGAAAGGAAAAAGAAAAGATAATTAATATAGACAACAAATTAAAACGTCAATCATGAATTAAGGCAAAAAAAAGAAAGAGATGATTTAAGCAAGCAATAAATGAGTTATTAAACTCCTAAAAAAAAGGAGTTATTAATCAAATCAAATTCAAATCAAAAGCGGGAAAGCGCAAAACGAGAAAGTAGAAGAATTCAGAAAAGTTAGTTAGGGTTTCGTCTCCCTCTCCCTCTCCCTCTCCGTCGCTTATTCCCAATTCAACACCATGAGTGGAATCGTCCCAGATATGTTCGCTGCCATGTTGAAATCTCTCGAGTACTTGAGAATTTACCGTGCCATACATAATAGGCGTCCGTCTGAGAGCGTTGCGCCTGGATTTAAAGCATATAACTTTGTGGTCGCCAACGAAGAGGGTTGCTCCGATATGATTGATCAACTTGAACACAGAGTATACTGGCTTCTTACTACCATGGTCAAGGAGATTCTTGATCCGGAACCTGTTGGTGCTGATATTGTTGTTCCGGAACCTAACTCTTCTTCGATTGGTGGTAGTGATGCTGCTAATGTTGTCCCCGCACCTTACTCCAACGGCTCTCTGAGTGCTGCTGCTGTGATCATTGGATTGGGATGGATGGTTCTGGCTTTGGCAGCCAATCGCCCTTACGAGGTAATTGATAATTGTTTCGGATCCTGGCTTTTGTTTTTTCTTGCTGTATGCTATGTTATAATATGATCTTTCGTTCTTTTTTGTAACATTTTCCCATGAAATGATTACAACAGGACTACCAGATGAATGAAGAATGAAGTGCAACCTGATGACTGATCTTTTCCCATGAAAGATCATCTCAATCTCAAGGGGATCATTTCAACATTCTTTTACATTCTTGATTGATTGTCAAGCATATACTAGTATTTGACTCCTGTCTGTAATAACTAATACAGTATTAGACTCTCCATATTAGCTACTAATGTTTTGCATTCTAAATTCTTAACATTACAGGAAGTGTATAAACTGAAAGTGGATGAGAAACTCAAATTTATATGCTGTGTATTTGTTAGAGAAATTAATCTGGCATTTCATAGTCCCGGTTTTAAAAAATCGGATTAAGAGTTGTGTCTGATGATGAAATTCAATATTCATCCTCTAATTTTTCCGATTCTCGTATTTAGGTATGACAATGCTTATTTTGATGTCCTGTCTGAATTTCTCTAGCTATTGTGTTTGAAATGATTGATTATAGTTTGTTGTGATACTTGTCCAAAGACAACTACTATCTACATTATTTATATGTTTCTTGTTTAAACTTAAATAGTCTCCTTCACTTTTTCTCTTTATACTCTCTACTTGGGTTATAGTTAACTTTGTTTACTGTATTTGAGAGTTTGGCTTGATGTTTGAATTCAAATTAGGTTACAATCATCTTTAAAGTTTTCATGAGAAGTTCTTTAGTTGTTTAATTGTTTTGTTTAGGAAGATGATACTCAAAGCAGAGCTTGAGTGTCCTAATTGGCCTTAAGAATTAGGACAAAGCAGAGCTTGAGTGTTCTTTAGTTCTTTAATTGTTTTGTATAGGAAGATGATACTAAAAGAGTTTTGGGACTGAAGAGAAACAAAGTGAGTTCTTTAAACGGAGTCGTCGGGTTATGGAGATAGGTATTCATAAGCTGAATTTGAAATCAGGTTGTGTTACTACTTTGCTTAAATTCAATGATCTTAAGAATCCTCCTTGTCCTTCAAAGGAAAAGCTTCAAATTGCAACATATCAAACTGTTTCAATGTTGCAGGACAATTACCCTAAAATGGTGGCAAAAAATGTAAGTTATTTACACACCATCATATTGCTTTACTTGTTTTTTTGTTTTCTTTTTTATTGTTTAGGTTTATACTCATACATACACCCTGAACACGATACCGACACTTTCACGCAGATGCTGGTAATAGTTTATTGTTTAGGTTCTTAACTTTTTTTGGATGCTTTGGTGCTTCTAGGAAAGAAATTGTTTTCCACTTCCACTCCTTTTCCTCACTGTTCTAACATAAATTATGCTCTTAAGCTCAATATCTGCTCCAGAGCAGGGGCATATGTTGTACGCTGCGCTGCTAATCTGCTATTGGCACAACTTGACGTGCAACTGATACCCTGATTTTTGGGCATCTTCTGTAATTGTGGATGGCCCTTCATTCATATTGCGGCTTATGTGACCTAGGATTAGTTGCCTTTTTTTTTATTGCCTCGTGTTGCAGCAGTTAGAAACCACGACCTATAGGTCCTTTCGTTCATTGGTAACTGCTGTTTACGGTCATTGCCGTCTCATTTTGTGCTACAAGTTGTGAAACAGAATCAGTCATTCTGCCGCATGAAACATTGGTGGCTCTTGGTGCTGGGTGCGTGCGTGTAGAGAGCCTGGTGTATGAACGCATAGGCTCCGCAGGATTTTTGCAAATAAGGATGTGGTCTGCAGGTGCAGTGCTGTGTTTTTTCTTTTCTTTTCAGTAGCATGTGATGGATCAGTTCTGGTTTTCTGCATAGCATGGCTCGGATTATGGCGGAACAAATAGAAATAATTATAGCTACATATAGTGTAACTGATCTCAAATTTATCTATATGATGTGTCCCAGCCAGGAATGGCCCACATTAGGCCCACGGTGTGCATCTCCAATTAACCTTTTTTTCAAGTGCTTCAAATCCTTGCACATTCTTATGAAGGACTTCAAGTGCTTCAAGTCCTTGCACATTCTTATGAAAGACTCCTTCCTTTGCATTTACTACAAAGAAGGCTTTGTCTAAGGATTCCAGCAACGTACACGATGATATCTTCTTGTCTCCCTGCGCCTGGACTTTGGCAATCATTTAGAGGGTTTGTTTCATTAGCTGAATAGATTTGTTTCTCTGTTGCCTTCGTTTTTGGGTCCTGGTGAGAGGAGTTCTTGGAACCCTTGCCTTTTGTCTTCTGATAGACCATCTCTGACAATGTTTTTTGGATATGTCATGTCAACTTCCATGGTAATTTTAGTCACCCTCTTCCTATCTTTGGGCTGCTTATTCTAATTATTTGTCAACTAAGTAATAAGTACAAATGATAAATGTTGTCAATATGTGTCTTGTGCTTTTGGAATATATTGCTTCTCTCATGGATAAGGTTATAAACAAAAATTTCGACGTGTTCTTGAAGTCTTCGCCAGCTACCTTAATATAACAAAATCCATTTTCCAAACTCATACACCAAAAGCCTATGAATCCCTCTTTCATCATCATCAGTACAATAACCCACTAACCTCACCAAATTTGGATGCTTAATCACAGGGGCGGAGCCACCTAATTTTAACCACCTATCTCAGTTTATTTGCACCTACACACCCCTGGAAATTTATTTTGCACCAACATGTTGTTTCACTTGGGAATTTTGCACTTACTAATTATTCTTCTCTCACTTTGTGACGCATAAAGAGAGGTGCTATGACAAAAAATTTCCACCTGTCTTTGGTCAACACTCAAGCTTCTATAAGTTCAACAAATCATTTTTGTTTATTTCACTCATTCTCTTTTTTTACTATATCCATTCTAAAATTATTGTGGAGCATCAATTTGTCATATAAAAATGTCTAAAATAAATATCAATTTTGTTATATTAATTTTTTTTTAAAGAAAGGTGCTTATAGCATATCATTAATAAGAAGAGTTTCGATACAATCGGGTATTACAAAATAGATATTGGGACTAGCTGAAAGTGTGGCCTCGCTTGCTAAAGCATCTGCAACCACGTTTGCTTGTCGCCGATTGAACTCCACCCCGGAGTTTGTAAAAGTGGAGAAGATATCCCTACACGCTGAGATGACATGACCGAACTCTGTAACATCTATTCGTCTGGAGTGAAAAGCATCTGTTGTTATTTTGGAGTCAGCCACAAAGTCGACATTGTCAAATTGCATATCCTGCATCCATTGCATCGCATAAAGTAAACCAAGAGCCTCTCCCACTGCTACAGAACTCATAGGAGACAAACTCATAGTTTTGGCCAAGACAAAAGCACCATTGTCATCACGCAAGCAGATACCCATACCTGTGCGGTTTCAGATTGACGAGAATGAGGCATCTATATTGCATTTGTATCGACCTTGCTGGGGTTTATGCCACCGATTTGGGTCTGATGTACCAGACAGGAACTGCTGCGTTTCAGAATTAGTAGGCAGAATCGGAGCTTGCGGGGCTGCTGGACAAAGAGAACTTGACCGTGCATATGATGAAGTCAGGGGCTGAAAGTCCCGCGCGTGGCTGCCAGGCATTTGCTGAAGCTGTTGTGGACTGCTGGGCATATTCTCGGCCTGCCAAGCTGCTGTACCAGCAGAGTTGGGCTGCGCAACAGCAGGGTGCAGTAGCTGATTGTCAAGCGCGCCTCTGCTCGGCTGTTGCTGTTGCATATCAGAAGTGCTGGGCAACTTGGCAGCCTGCCATCCTTCAATTAAATGGTGTGCTCGCTCAACAGCTTGAGCACACGTCTCATTCTCATTCCTCCATAGCTTGATATTGCGATGTTTCCACACACACTCCACAAATTAGCAGCAAACCTTTGATTAAGTTCCGGAGAGAAATTCTGCAATAACGAGAAAACCGTTTCAGCTGCTGAGTCATTATGCATGACAGCATGGTGAACACCTTCCCATAAACAAGACAAGCGCCATACTTAAATCGCAAAAGGACAGTCAAAGAACACATGTGCGAGATCTTCATGAACATGAGTACAGCTTACACAGTCGGTTGGGCATTGCACACCTTTATCCTGTAGTCGAACGCGAGTTAACAAGACACCACGACATAATCGCCACACAAAAATTTTCACTTTTGGAGGCACTTTGAGGCGCCAAATACCGGACCAAAACCCCGGTCGCCGTAAGTGAGATGTATCCACCAAATCCTCTACACAAAGCCGGTAAGCACTCCTAACCGAGTAAATCCCATTCTTCTCCGCTTTCCAAATCAAATTATCAACAGGGACCTGATCGTATAACGGTGTGTTTAAAGTCTCAGTTGCTAAGTCATGGCTAAAAACCTGAGTAATCAGAGGAGCATTCCATTTCTTTGAGTGAATATCAATGAAATCAGCCACCTTACAACTTTTGACATGATGTGCCCCCTGTATGGTACTATCAATACACGGACCATTCTGAATCCACGGCTCATCCAGTAGAGGTATACTTGTCCCAGAACCAATACACCAGCGAGCTCCGCCACGAACAATAAATCTTGCACATAATATACTACGCCAGACATAACTCGGGTTATGTCCTAAAGTTGCCGTAAGGTAACTTCCGTACGGAAAGTACCGTGCCTTAAAAATACGTGAAACAAGCGACTGCGGTTCCGTTAACAACTTCCAGCCTTGTTTGCCAAGCATAGAGAGGTTGAAAACTGATAAGTCTTTAAACCCCATGCCACCATGAACCTTATGCATTGACAGATTTTCCCAAGACAACCAATGGATACCTCTATTAATTGATCCGCCATGACCCCACCAAAATGAATTCATCATTCTTTCAATAGTTGTTATTAGCGAAGCTGGTAATTGAAAAATACTCATTACATAGGAAGGGGTAGCCTGTAGAACTGATTTTAACATAACCTCACGCCCCACTTTAGATAGACACTTACTACTCCATGAATTAATTCTCTGCCAAACATGGTCTTTAATATATGCAAAAGTGGGATTCCTATCACGTCCCACCATCGATGGAACACCCAAATATTTTCCGGTTCCTAACACCGCTTGCACACCCAATATATTAGTAACACTAGCCTTCATGTCTGTGGTAACATTACGACTACAGAAAATCTCTGGTTTAGGAAGACTAATTGTCTGACCCGAAGCAGCCTCATACGTTACAAGAATATCCTTCATAATTTGAGCTTGATCTGCGAACAATAGATGAGATGCCGGTGGAGCTGCTCTGCAAATGGACGTACATGTAATAACACCACGAACCTCTGCATCACGGATCAAGGAAGATAGCCCTTCAGCACAAATGATAAACAAGTAAGGTGACAAGGGATCCCCTTGCCTGAGTCCACGTCCGGGAATAATGGGTCTGGCGACGTCGTTGTTAACTAAGACCGGTAATCCACAGATTCAACACACATCGACATCCACTTAATCCATAAATTATCAAACCCCATTTTGGCCAATATGTTATCTCTATCTCTATTATAAACATTTGCCCTAATTTTTTTTGAAGAGTACACGTGGCAACCTTATATTGAAACTTATATTGAAAGGTGCATTTAATGTTTTCTTATCATCCAATCAAATTGATTTTTTTTTTTTTGAACAAGCCAAAATGAGATATATTAACAAAAGTTTTGTACCCCTAGCACAAGAAGTGCCAAAGAAAATAAAACAAAGTTACAACAAAGTTCCGATCAAAACAGAAAAGGAAAACAAAAGAGCAAATCAGCCAATCCCCAAACAAACTAAGGGACGCTGCCACCACATATGATAACCAAAAAGAAAGCCCACATTTTTTGCTTTCAACCATTTGAGAGATGTAATCTTAACC